>Ga0316218_1000114_pt1 | contig 121888 bp, 91 predicted proteins | sample TBH18003metaG_FD_203634 | JGI IMG/M metagenome (GOLD analysis project Ga0316218, IMG submission 203634) | Freshwater microbial communities from Trout Bog Lake, Wisconsin, USA - TBH18003 | ecosystem: Environmental > Aquatic > Freshwater > Lake > Hypolimnion/Profundal zone | place: USA: Wisconsin... | reverse complement strand
TATTACTCCTGTGCCTGCGGCTATGCCGCTTACTGTGCCGCCCGACACTGTAGCGACAGAAACGGGGGTGCTACTCCAGGTACCGCCCGTTGTAGTTTCTGTAAGTACGGTGGTGGCTCCTGCGCACAATGTAGTTACGCCTCTTATAGCAGCAGGAGAGGCCGTTACTGTTTCCGTTCTGGTGACAGTGCATCCTGTGCCAAGCGAATAAGTAATAACCACCGTACCCGCAGATACGCCGGTTAAGGTGCCGCTCAATGAGCCAATGGTGGCTGTGCCGCTACCGCTCGACCACAGCCCGCCACCTGCGGTATCCGTAAGCGATACGCTAGCGCCGGTACATACTGTGAGCGGCCCGGTGATGGCTGTCGGTGATAAACTTACAGTAATTGTGGTGGTAATACTGCAGCCTGCTGCCGAGGTAAAGGTGATATTGCTGGTGCCGGTGGCTATGCCTGTTACATTGCCGGTGGTAGCGCCTATAGTGGCTACACCCGTGCTGCCACTCAGCCATGTGCCACCACCGCTCTCGGTGAGGGTGATGTGCGCACCCACGCATAAAGCCGATGGCCCACCGGGCAATGGTGGTGTGGGATTTACTGTGACTGTAGCTGTCCGGTAGCAGCCTGTAGGCAAGGTATAAGATATGCTCGCTATACCGCCTCCCGATCCTGTTACTACACAAGATGGTGAGCTTGTCGAACCACCTACTGCCCCTGCCCCTGAACAACTCCACACTCCTCCCGTCGGGCCACTTAATGTGAGGCTATTGCCGCTGCATACTGCTCCTGCCCCCGAAATAGTTGCCGGCAATGGGTTTACCGTTACTGTAGTGCTGGCTGTACAAACCGTACCTATAGAGTAAGTGACCACCGCAGTACCTGCGCCGGTGCCTGTGACCACGCCTGTAGAACTGCCTACTGTCCCTGCCCCTGAACAGCTCCAGGTGCCTGCACCGCCATCGGTGAGCGTGATACTGCTACCAATGCATACTGCCCCTGGTCCTGATATACTCCCTGCCGTGGTGCTTACCGTTACTGTCTTTGTTGTGTAGCAGCCCGTGAGCGGCAGTGTGTAGGTGATAATATCAGCCCCGGCCGCTACGCCGGTTACTATACCACTCGTGCTGCCAATATTCGCATCGGTGTTGCTCCTGCTCCAGGCACCACCGCCGCCATCTGTTTCTGTTATCGTTTGGCCTACGCATACTGATGAGGGGCCGCTTATAGTTGATGGCAGCGCATTCACTGTTATTATCTTTGAAGTAGCGCAACCAGTGGGTAGTGTATACACCACTGTTACCGTGCCGCTGCTGATACTCGTTAGTACACCTGCACCGCTTATAGTACCTGTAGTGGCTGGCGTGGCGCTCCATACGCCACCTGCGTCCGACAAAGCCGTTGTGCTGCCACTGCACACTGCCCCTGCCCCTGTTATAGCCGCAGGCATGGCATTTACGGTTACTACCGCCGTAGCTGCGCAGCCAGGCGCTGTGGAATAGCTTATGGTGGCTGTGCCGGTACTAGTTCCCGTTACTGTTATGATTGTTGCACTCGTAGTGCCACTCAAAGTTACCGCGCTGCCTACTGCACTCCACACCCCGCTGCCTGTTTCTGTGAGCGTTAGCGAGCTGCCCCTGCACATTGCCCCTGCCCCTATAATACCCGTTGGTGGCGGCAGCACATTTATCGTTTGGCTCACGCTGCAGCCCGCACCCATGCTGTAGGTTATGTTTATACTGCCCGGTGTCAAGCCAGTTACAATACCTGTCGCACTCCCTACGCTCGCCGCTCCTCCCGCTCCCGCGCTCCACGTGCCGCCGCTTACGCTGTTGCTTAGTGTTACTGTGCCACCTGTGCACAGGCTGAAGATACCCGTTATAGCTCCCGGTGCAGGGTTGGTAGCGAAGGTGGCAGTTGCCACGCAGCCACTTGCTGTTATGTAGCTTACGGTGGTGGCACCCAGGGCATAGCCTGTTACTGTTCCGCCTGTGTCTATGTCTGCTATGCTATAGTCGCTGCTCAGCCAGCTGCCGCCGTGGCTACTATCTGTGAGTATACTGGTGCCATATAGGCAGGTGCTGGTAATGCCCGTTATAGGCCCCGGCGCGGGGTTTACGCTCACTGTGGTTGTTGTACTACAGCCTGTGGGTAGTGTAAAAGTAATGGTGGCTGAGCCACCGCTTACGCCTGTTACCACGCCGCTGCTGCTCCCGATAGTGGCTATTCCCATGCCCCCGCTCACCCACACTCCGCTGCCGCTCTCCGTGAGCGTTTCTGTTTGGCCGGGGCATATGCCTGCGCTTACTATACCGCCTATGGCCGCTGGCAAGGGGTTCACTGTTACTGTGGCAGTACGGTAGCAACTTGTAGGCAGTGTGTAAGTAATGATAGCTGTGCCTGCGGTTGTACCTGTTACAATGCCTGTACTGCCTACTGTCCCTGCCCCTGAACAGCTCCACGCACCGCCGGTAGTTGCATCGCTTAGCGTTAGCGTACCGCTGCTGCATACTGCCCCTGCCCCTGTTATTACTGTTGGCAATGGGTTTACCGTTACTACGCCCGTTATGCTACAGCCTGCGGCTGATATATATGTTATGGTTGCAGTACCTGTGCTTAAGCCCGTTACCGCGCCGGTGGCGCTATTTGCTGTTATTAGTGTGCTGCCCGTGCTCCACGTGCCACCTGATACGCTATCGCTTAGGTTTATTACGGAGCCGGTGCACACACCACACAACCCGGTTATAATGGCAGGTATACGGTTTACTGTCACGGTTTTGTATGTTGTACAGCCTGTACTCAAACTATATTCTATTGTATCAATTCCAGCAGATCCGGCAATTACAATACCTGTAGAACCAATCGTAGCTACCATTATATTGCTACTGCTCCATATGCCGCCTGACACACTATCTACAAATGATATAGATGTGCCGGCACAAGTAGCAGATACAGTCCCTGTAATAACAGCTGGTGAAGCCAATATTGTAATGTGCACTGTAGTGGTATCGGATGCCCACCCATCTGTTACCCGTACACGAAAAGAATCAATGCCGGTAAAACCAGGAGACGCAGTATAATACATTCTATGAGCTACAACTGTATCGTGCAATGACGCTGCTGTATCCGTGCAAACAGCAGTACCGTGTGCTGCAGCTGTTACGATGCCCCATATCTCTCGTTGGTAATTATCTGAATCATAAATAGGTAATATACTGTTTACCGAATCTGTTAGGCTATTTGCACATGCTGCTGTATAGAGGCTATGCCCATACACAAAATAGGGCTTACTGTTATTTAGTGTGATTTTGCGTATTCGCGAATTTCCTTCGTCTGAAATATAAAGATTTAGTCCTCCATCACTGCGAATACCTTGTGGGTTGTTCAATAAAGCTGCTGAAGCCGGGCCTCCATCGCCTCCATAACCTCTGGTGGTACTATTGCCGGCTATTGTTGATATTATACCGAGCGTATTGACAACCCTGATCCGATTATTATCTGCTTCTGCAATATAAATATTCCCTATTGAATCTACGGCAACACCTGAAGGTGTAACATGCGATGTAGTTGCTGATATTCCGTCACCTCCTACTCCCGTTCCGCCATCCCCGGCCACCGTATTAATAATCCCGGTAGACATATTGATTTTGCATACCCGGGATGATGCAGCGAAATAAATATCCCCCGATCTATTTAATGTAATAAACATCGCACCACCTAATGTCGCTGCGGTTGCGGGCCCACCCTCTCCTGAATAGCTCCCTAATACTCCCGAACCTGCAATAGTGCTTATTGTACCAGAAGTATTGATTTCGCGAATGCGACCATTATCTAAATCGCAGAAAAAAACATTCCCACTTGAGTCACTAACTAATCCTACAGGGTTCCAAATTTTCGCAGTAGTTGCCGGGCCTCCATCGCCGCTAAATCCGCTGATGCCGGTTCCAGCAATAGTTGTAATAATGCCAAATGTATCCACTTTACGGATGCGTTGATTCAAATGATCAGCGATATATAAATTTCCAACAGCGTCAGTGGAAATACCCCACGGTCCTTCAAATTCAGCGCCTGTTGCCAGCCCACCATCACCTGCATATCCCATGGAACCATTGCCTGCATAAGTAGAAATAGTATTGGAAATATTGACTTTGCGGATATCACAATTTCCTGAAAAATAGGTGCCAGTAAATGAAGCAATATAATAATTACCATTGTGATCAAATGTTACATCATTTGGTGGGTAAATTCCTGCTATAGTCGCAGAGCCACCATCACCCGAATATCCCGAAGTGCCATTTCCCGCAACAGTAGTAATGATCTGTGCATGTAAGGGCTGTAACATGCACAGTAGCACCATTAGTGGCCATATGTAGTTTACTTTTTTCGTAATACTGTCGTTTAAGACGCTCTGATCCTGTCTATGTACCAAAGCTAATGATTTTATTTATTATTATAAGTTTTTATTCCTTAAAATATTGATCCGGAAAAATATAGATACCCCGCACCTATGTACGGGATATCTGTATTGTACAGAGGTAAGGTCACTTTTTCACAAACAGGCTTTGCCATGTACTTCCACTACCATCCAACCGCAGCAGGTAGGTGCCGGGTGGCAGTGTACAAACGGCTATGCTCCCTGTTTGTTGCTGCCAGCTGCCCTGTAGTAGGCTGCGCCCTCCCATATCAGTTATAGCGTATGCAGTAGTGGCTTTACTGTTCGATGCACTCACCACAAGCTCATCTGTTGCAGGGTTAGGGTATACCTGCCACTTACCTGCTTGCACCGTGGCCACACCGCTAGGCTCGGGCCTGAAGGCAAAGGGTTCATTGGATGCCTTGTACTTTATGTCGTAGCTGCTGCCATCTAGTTGTGCCCAGGTTACTAAGGTCATGTTGTCGTATGACCCTCCATAATTAGCAGGCGCGCATACCGCGCTGGCATACGTGCCGTAGGCATCCATTGCCTCGTTGTTCCGGATGTTCCGCTTCAGCGGGCATCCGGTACTACAAATAAGGACGATTTGCAATCGGCAGCCTCGCGCAGGTCAGGCAACACTATCAATAATCCCAAACACCCCATAACTAAAACGTCTTGGCTCGTATTGCTTTTTTTACGACCTTTGAGTCTTACAAGGTTATTTTTCTCAGGTGAAATTCTTTGTGCTTTCCACTCGACATAGTTGAAACGAAATATATTTGTACTTGGATTTTTTGCTTGCGATTAATTCCGGTAATTCTTTAAATTTTTGAAAATTCCGGTTCCGACAATGGGACATCCAATGGGACATCTGAAAAAATAAATATAGCTGAAACCCTTTACTATACACACTTATAGATAAAACCACGATCAGAGTTATCCACAAAAAAAAGTTTCTACGCATAGGACATTTACCTTCGCAAGTGTAGATGCCTCATGCTTTGGCAAGAAAAAGTAAAAATGAAAGAGAAAAAAGTGCGCAACAATGTTGCAAAAGTGCGCAAGAATTGCGCAAAAAGTTGAGCAGGAAAGTGAGCAACATTTATTGCTCAAAATGACGTAAACAGTTGATTATCAATAATCCCGATAGCTATCGGGAGAGCAATAAAAGTGAGCCTGTCTGCCGACAGGCAGGCAATAACTCGCCAAGTATCGGAAGAAAAAAATATTTCACCCATAATGAAAATTGACTAACTACTCCCGATAGCTATCGGGACTATCTACTAACGACTAAATACTAACGAATAACAAAACAGCTTTCTACTTTCTACTTTCTACTTTCTACTTACGACTAAAAACTAACGACTAACAAAACATGTTCTCCATCATCATCCCCACCTGGAACAATCTTGCCTTTGCAAAGTTGTGCGTAGATAGCATCCGCAAAAACTCGGCATGGCAGCACCAGGTCATATTGCACGTTAATGATGGCAGCGATGGCACCCTGCAGTGGGCGCGCGATGAAGGCATAGACCACACCCAATCCCCCGGTAACGTAGGCATCTGTATAGCAGTGAACGAGGCCGGCGGCCTCGCCAAAATGGACTACATCGTATATATGAACGATGATATGTACGTTTGCCCCGGCTGGGACACGCACCTGCTCGAAGAGATAGACCAACTGGGCAGCGATTGCTTCATGCTCTCAGCCACCATGATAGAACCCATCAACTACAACAACCCCTGCGTCATTCACCGCGACTATGGCCAGAGCATAGAGACCTTCAACGAGGCCGCCCTGCTCAAAGAATGCCCATCCATAGACAAGCCCGACTGGACAGGCTCCACCTGGCCGCCCACCATCGTACACCGCAGGTACTGGCTCATCACTGGCGGCTACAGCATAGAGTTGAGCCCCGGCGTAAGCAGCGACGATGATTTTGCCATGAAGATGTGGTATGCAGGCTGCCGCATATACAAGGGCGTGGGCAAAAGTCGCGTGTATCATTTTCAGTCCAAGTCTACCCTGCGTATCGTTAAGAACAATGGCCGCAAACAGTTCCTCATGAAGTGGGGAATCAACCAGTCCACCTTCAATAAATACTACATACAGCGCGGCACACCCTACACCGGCGCGCTCAAAGCGCCCGAAGGCAGCACCATGCAATGGGAGTCCTTCAGGGCATGGGTAAAACGGAAGATCATGTAGCAGAAGTGGCCTCAATGCACCGCTGGCTTTTTATGCAGCCTGTGTTGTAGCCATTGATTGCCCTTCATAGATAGCCATGCCGATCCGCTGCCGATAATTGCCCCTGCCAGCACATCAGATGGATAGTGTACACCAAGGTATAGCCGTGAGTAGCCTACCGTAGCAGCCCACAAATAAGAAGGAACGACCACATACCATCTGGGATAACACAAACTGAGCGAAGTGGCCGAGCAAAAAGCATAGGAAGCGTGCCCTGATGGAAAGGAATAGTCCCGGTAGGTCTCGTACGGATTCAGATCCGGGTAAGTAACAAAAGGCCGTGGCCGTGCCACCGAATACTTCAGCCCGAAAGTGACAATAGTGTTGATGCCAAACCCCGCTACCGTTTGCCAGCCATTCATTATTGCCTGCTGGTTGTGCGTAGCATACCCGGCCACCAGTTCGGTCACCGGTATCGCCACAGATACCGGGTAGTCGAAATTGGTAAATGCCAGCATGGTCCCTTTCAGCGATTCATTCCTGTGCAGGTTTATATCACGCAGCAGTTGTATATCCACATTCTGGCCAATTGCCCTAAAATGCCCGCAAAGCAGCCACAGGCAACAAAATAATAAGCCGGTACGTTTACTGTTCATACTTACGGTTCAAAAATACCAACAATAAATAGAAATATAGGTCTTCATTGTTGGTTTATCGGGGATAAATCCTATTTTTGCACTCCCGAAAAGGGAAATACTAAATGGTGCGGTAGCTCAGTTGGTAGAGCAAAGGACTGAAAATCCTTGTGTCGGCGGTTCAATCCCGTCCCGCACCACTGGTCAAAGCCTTGAAAAACACAAAATGTTGTTTTTCAAGGCTTTTTAGTTTAATTTAATTGCAAATAAGTGCATCGAAATGCGGTCATTTGGTGTAATTAAGGTGATGAAAAACGTCTTTTCTTCCTGTTGCGTCATTTAGCATTTCGATGCACTTTTTAGCATCTCCGGCATTGCTCCTCTATTCAGAATTTTACATTCAAACATAGACCATGCAAGCATTTCAGCAACTTATTGACATCCACATTTCCTTCTACCGCAGGAAGAGTTACGAGAACGAAAAATGTCAAAATCCGATCGTTTTAAGAGTGTCCTACAGGGGGCAGCGCAGAGACATTTTCACCGGTTTATACTGCTACAAGTGGTCAGAAAACAAACAGTTTCCGATTACGGCAGGTACTTGATACAGGCAAGATTTTAATTGTAAACCTCAGTAAAGGACAAATAGGGGAAGATGCATTATCACTGTTAGGCGCAATGCGCATTAATGCAATCCAACTTGCAGCCCTGCACAGAGCAAGCCAGGCGGAGCATACCCACAGACCATTCTACTACAGCAAAGATAACGATTTTATTGATTAGATATTTCAGCGTCTTATCTTTCAGAGGCGTTCCAGCTAATTTACAGCTATGTTTATGCTGACATAAATCCTTATTTCTTTGGCAAATTTGTATGAATTTTCAATTCTTTATCTTACATATTAAATCAAAATTCCGTATCTTTGCGCAAGAGGTATGAGCAAGCTACAGGAATTCAGAAGGCATCTGAAAGAAGGAAAGGTTTACCGGCGGGCGGAACTGGCGGTATGGTCAACAGCTGTTGACCGGCACCTTGCTATGCTGGTAAAAGAAGGCTTTCTTCAAAAGCTGTCCGCGGGGCTTTATCATGTACCTAAAAAAACGGTTTTCGGCGCAGCGCCACCAGATGAAGAAGAACTGGTTAAAAGCTTCCTTAAAGATGATGAATTCCTGTTGACCTCTCCTAATGTATATAACAGCCTCGGGGTGGGTACCACTCAGCTGTATAATAAAAGAGTGGTGTATAACCATAAGCGCCATGGCGAATTCAAGCTTGGCGGCCGTACCTTCTTCTTTCATTGCAGGCACCGTTTCCCGACCAGGCTCACCCAGGAATTTGTATTGGTAGACTTGCTCAATAATCTAAAAGATCTCGCTGAAGACCAAAATGAGGTGTTGAACAAGGCTACTGCCAAAGCACTGTCCATGGATCCGAAAAAATTGAGAAGTGCAGTCAGAAGTTACGGCAACAGCAGGGCTAAATCACTGCTAAACCCGTTAGTGAACAAGCAACAAACTCGTACTTATGCCGCTTAGCTACCTGCACGACCTCAAGGATTTCCCGGACCTCCTACGTATAATCGAAAAGAACACTGGCATCCTGGCCGGGCTTGTAGAAAAGGACTATTGGATTATGCATGTGTTATACGGGTTGAAAAAACAAGGATTCTCCTTTGAAATGAAGGGCGGTACGTCTCTATCAAAAGGGTACGGCATAATAAACCGCTTTTCTGAAGATATTGACATCCAGATCAATCCTCCGGCTGAACTGGGGGTAAATACTAATCCTAAAAATACAAAAGCCAGCGCTGTCGACTCAAGGAAAAAATTTTACGACTGGCTGGCAAACGCGATAAAGATTGACGGTATAGTCTCTGTTGAGCGAGACCATGACTTTGATGATACTGAAGGCAGAAGCGGAGGCATTCGACTTCATTACAAGACGCATACTAAACCGGTAGAAGGCCTCAAGGATGGCATCCTGCTGGAAGCGGGCTTTGACACAGTAACACCCAACAACAGCCTGACAATAAGTTCGTGGGCTTACGACATAGCTACAGATAATCCAGGCATTACAGTTATCGACAACAGGGCATTTGAGGTGGCATGCTATCACCCTGGATATACGTTCGTTGAGAAGCTTCAAACCATCGCTACTAAGTTCCGGCAGGAACAGGAAGATAACAAGACCTATCCTAACCTTATGCGGCAGTATTATGATATCTACAGCCTTCTCGATAACAAGGAGGTAAGGGAATTTATAGGGACCGAGGCCTACAATGCCCACAAAGAGGCTCGGTTCAAGGGTAAGGAAAAAGGTCTCGTTATCGCTGACAGTGAGGCTTTTCTACTAAGCAATCGAGAGTTGCGGATGCAATTCCAAAAACGGTACAAATCCACGACTACTCTTTACTATAAAGGCCAGCCTTCATTTGAGAGTCTGTTGAAAAGGATCGCGGACAATATCAAACAGCTTTAGCAAGTCGAAGCTGATGGCTACCGACGTGTCCATAATAGTGAATTAGCATTTTCGGCAATGTGGTCAAACATGGTTGGTAAATTGTAAATCAAAGCTATATTAGTAAAGGGTTCAATTGCGTAAATTGGATCCCTTTTCAATTTATTGATATGAGCAACCGAGAAAGTGCTGGGGATGTGATAGTCTCAATCCGTAAGCAATCTTTAGCTTACTAAGTTCAGCCAGCGCACAGCCCACATAAGTTTGGGAAATTGAATATTGACGTTTGGCGGCTCAAATTAAGTATTTCAATCTGGCTGCGCCAGCAGTAGGAGTCGTATTCACTTCCGCGATTCCACGAACGTTACAGGTATTTTTAAGACTTCTGCAAGGCGTTATCTCCAGTTTGTGGGCTGTCACACGTTTTGATTACAACATAAATCGTTTCGGATACATTCCCTTATTTGCCGCTGCTGACCTTTGTGTAAACAAATAAAAACACAGCAAAATGAAAATCATCGTAACAGGTTCTTTAGGGAACATCAGCAAACCACTAACCATAGAGTTAGTTAAAAAAGGTCATCAGGTAACTGTAGTTACCTCGAACCATGAAAAGAAAAAAGAAATTGAAGCGTTAGGAGCAATTGCTGCAGTAGGCTCCATAGAAGACGTTCCTTTTCTCACAAAAATCTTTACGGGAGCAGATGCAGTTTACACAATGACGCCTCCTTTCAACTCCAAGTTTGCTGAAGTTCCAAACTTCAATCCAAGGGAAGAGGCAAGGAGGCTCTGCATAAATTATGTAAACGCGATCAAAGCATCTGGAGTAAAGAAGGTTGTTCATTTAAGCAGCGTAGGGGCCGATAAGGAGAAAGGTAGTGGTCTTCTTGGATTTCATTTTCACGGAGAGCAAACCCTTAAGCAACTACCGGCTGATGTGTCAATCACCTTCATGAGGCCTGTAGGATTTTATTACAATCTGTATGATTTCATGGATATCGTAAAAGGACAGGGATTCCTTAAAGGCTTTGTCGGCAAAATTATGACATTGCGTTTTTACGGTTTGGCCGGTCTGTTACACGGCAAGAATGGTTTAATCCTATCCAATTACGGTGGAGACGATAAAATGCCTTGGGTTTCTCCTATAGACATAGCTACAGCCATTAGCGAAGAGCTGGTAGTGCCATCAAGCGGCATAAAGATAAGATATGTTGCAAGCGAAGAACTTACTTGTAATCAAATTGCACGCACGATAGGTGAGGCCATTGGTAAACCTTACTTAAAATGGGGAACAATCAGCGATAAACAGATGATGAGTGGTCTGAAGCAATTTAATGTTCCTGAAGACGCGGCTGCTGACATTACGGAGATGAATGCTGCTCAGCACAGCGGCTCCTTATTTGAAGATTATTATCGCAATGCACCAGCGGTAATGGGCAAAGTGAAGATGAAGGATTTTGCAAAGGAATTTGCGGCCAGGTATTATCAATCATAAAATCGACTATTAAATAAAAAGAAACAAATCTTAAATCAACCATAAAAAATATAAAATATGAAAAAGTTATTGATCATTAGTTTTTTTGCATTGCTTAGCACGAATATTCACGCGCAAGTCGGAAATTTGGTAGTAGATCTAAAAGGTTTACAAACTAAAAACGGAGGTGGAGAGGTATCTCTTTACATCTATACCAAAGAAAACATGCATAAGGTAGGCAGGGAGCTTCGGAAAATAACAAAAGATGTCACGGGTAGCGAAATGAAAGTAGTTATCGATAGTATTCCAGCAGGTAGTTACGGTGTAACTTGTTTTCAGGATATTGATAAAAACAAGAAATTAAAAACCAATTTTTTCGGCTTTCCTAAGGAACCAGTTGGGCTTTCTAACAATCCGAAGGTTAGACTCGGTCCCCCATCATTCAAACGGGCAAAGATCACCATTGAAGAAGAAAAAACATTAGAAATCAGCATTACTTTAAAGTAATGCTGATTCTAAGAAGCTTTCGAAAAAATACATGATAGCAGCCTTTTTAAAAAAGCCAAATTACATTGTAAAATGAAAAATCAACAGCCGTACCGAATCAAGACAATAAGCCAGTACCATCAGATTCTTGGACTTCCAAAACCTGAACACACACTGATTAGCGTGATAAATCTCGAATCATTTGAACAGGCTTCTGTGAAAGAGCCAGTGATGTTGATGTATGATTTCTACTGTATTTCGCTCAAAAAGAATCTCAATTTTAAGCAGAAATATGGCCAGCAGTCATACAATGAACATAGTATAGAAATAATTATGTAAATATTGCATATGTCTGCAAAAGCTTTGGAAAGAACGCTCTTTCCAAAGCTTTTTCTTTGCGCAAGTTCTCTTGACAACTTACTGATCAAAATATGTAAAAGTTTATTATAAATATTAAATAAATAATAATTTATTTTGCGTGTATCTATCATTGATAAATATTCTACAACCTATCTAAATATTATGTAAACTTAACCTTGTTATTGAAAAGTTAAATGGATTACTTTGCACTTAATCCTTAGAATTTAGCACTATGTTTACAATTCTGAAGCTTATACTAGTATTATTGTGTTGTGGAACGTTAAAAATTCTACAAACAATCGTTAATATTTCTACAGTTTTTTTGCAAAAATTTGAAAGAATAATAAGCAACAGAAATAGTTGTGCGACTTTTTACCGGATTGCAGGTAATCAAAACCGCAGTATTTTTTATGTGCCTTAAATACCGAAAGAGTAAAATTTATCTGGTGTTCGTTTTTTATCGTTATCTAAGTTAATGAAGGGTAAATATTTTCTAAAATAATCAGCGTATGAGATCAGGAAAACTGTACTTACAAATATTTAGTGCCGGTACAAAAAAGGGACTTAGTTTTATTACAAACTGCTTTGTTGCTGCTCTGCTTTTGCATAGTGCAGCCGCTGATGCACAACAAGCAAAAACAACTAATTTCGGCTTTGAGGCTAAGGCTACAAGCGTAGCTAACGCCGCAAGCACGGGTAGTGTAGGCCCCAATAGCCAGGGGAACTACGGTGACCCTACCGTTGTTACCGGGCACTTTACCGCCGATCTAAAGAACGAAGTAAGGGGTATCACTGAGCACATCAATGTTAACTACATACTGTCCCCTGCTCCTTTTACAGATAAACTGAACCTGACGCTGAATACACCGGACCCGGTGCGTTTTTTTGCTGACATTGCAGACGAATCAGGTAAAGTTGTTTTTCAATGGAAGGCTACGGAAAAAAAACATCTTCATGAGATCGCCATGAATATTGCCAACTTACCTTCCGGCAAATACTTTGTGAATGTGTATTGGGAAAGAAATTCTTCATTAATAGGCGCTATACCATTTGAAAAGGTTAGTAAAGCTAAAAACTCTGCCAGGCACTAATTCTTCAATTGCCAATCCCTGACTCGGGAAAAAATTTAGATAATCAATACAAATAATTGAATATGAAAAATTTCGGACACTTAAAATCCTTATTGCTTGCTGCCTTGACATTTGTCATAGCTGATCAATCCTATGGGCAGTTGGTAAACACATCCGGTACTAACTGTAATGCGTTCCTGCAAGGTAATTATGTGGAAGTGGGTGTGAATGGTAATGCTGCGTTTGGATCAAGTGTTGCGGCACCGTCAGGATACCATCCCCAAGGTGGTAGCGCCGTCAACAATCCGTGTAACAGCACCACAGGTCCCAGTGGCACCGACCTTGGTTTCGTTGCTGATCCTCAAAAAGACGGATGGACAGTTGGCGGGACACCTGCAGGATATCCTGACTATATAGGTGATTACTTTCTTCAGGGTATCCCGTTCGAAGGATGGACATTAAATGTCAATGGCACTGAATTGCGCAACTGGAATGCATACTCAGATGCGATGACAGGCTCGTTTACTAGCTATACAAATACAGGGGCGCATGTTAGCGCAACATGGAATGGTAGCGGAGGCGGCTTGGCCATAACGCAGGTTACTGCATTGGATACAGGTAGTCTGTATTTTTACATGAATATTACGCTTACAAATACTACAGGCAGTACCATTAATAATGTATATTATGGTAGGGCCGTAGATCCGGATAATGAAGTGGCAGAAGGCGGAACTTACACAACCAAACAAAATATTGATTACCAGTTGCCTAATACCGACAATGATGTGCTGGTATCGGCTACCGGAACTACCTACGGTGCATATCTGGGTTTGGGTACCAGGGATTGCCGCGCCAAATGCTATTATAACAGTACTGGTCTTGCCCCTACAGATTACCTCCCTATTATTTATGCACAAACTGGTAGCAATGAAAATTTTTCAGGCACACTTACCGCTGATGCCGGTATAGGTCTTGTTTTTAGCTTGGGTAATATTGCACCGGGAGCAAGCGTGAGTTTTGCTTACGCATACATACTTGATTCTACCTATCTCACACGTAATGCGGCATTGACTAAAACTTCTCCAACATGGTACGCCACAGGTGATACTAATGCTTCCCAGAATACAGGTGATACGGGTATCGTTTGTCAAAACCAATTCACAACAGTTACCATTCCATCACCTGGTGCCTATATCTGGAACTGGACTGCGATTACCGGTGAAACTATATCTCCTACAACGAATTCTTCATACACAACATTAACCACAGGCACCACTATAGTGCATTTGCAGGCAATAGGTACACAAACGGTTACAGGTACTTGTACACTTCCCCTTAGTGATACACTTGATTTCTTCTTGAACCCTCTGCCGATACCCGGCATTACCGGTACATTAAATGTATGTATGGGCAGCACTACCACACTTAGTGACAGCCGAACGGGAGGTACCTGGGTCAGTGGCAGCACGGGTGTTGCTACGATAGGGTCGTCATCAGGTGTTGTAACTCCTGTAAGTGCGGGTACATCTACTGTTACATACACAACCCCAAGCGGATGTATGGTCACTGCTATTGTGACTGTAAACCCCAACCCAACAGTTACCACAAGCGGCAATGTGACCATTTGCAGCGGCAACACTACTACACTTACAGCGTCAGGTGCCTCTACTTATTCCTGGTTGCCTACAACTTCGTTGTCCCCGACAACCGGCAGCTCTGTTAGTGCAAATCCGATAAGCACTATTATCTATACCGTTACCGGAACCAATACGTCAACTGGTTGTACCAATACCGCTACAGCTATGGTGAGTGTAAATACTACCCCGGTAGTTACAGTACCTGCTAACCAGACCGTTTGTAACGGTGCTACAGTTGGTGCATCTTCCTTCAGCAGCTCAGTAGGCGGCACTACTTACGCGTGGACCAACTCCAATACATCCATCGGATTAGGTGGCTCAGGTACATCGAACCCGATACCGTCATTTACCGCCATCAACACAGGTACGGTCACAGCTGTTGCCGTGATCGCGGTAACGCCTACAGCTACATCATGTCCCGGCGCTGTCAAGTCGTTCACGGTCAATGTATCGCCTACGCCAACAATAAATGTGTTCCCTTCCAGCGTCACGGTTTGTAATAATACCACAGCCGGAGGGTTCACTTTCGGCAGCACGGCGCCCGGCACAACCTTCAACTGGACGAACTCTAATACGTCTATAGGGCTCGCGGCATCCGGCTCCGGCAACATAGCTGCATTCACAGCAGTCAACACCGGCACCGTAACTGCTACATCCGTGATAGCAGTGACCCCGATATTCGCTGGCTGTCCCGGCGCTGTAAGATCCTTCACTATTAATGTATCTCCTACGCCGGTAGCTACGGTGTCACCTAATACCACCGTGTGCAACGGCGGTACGGCAGGTGCATTTATCTTCACAAGCTCAGTACCCGGCACTACCTTCAACTGGACCAATACCACGCCATCTATCGGCCTCGGCTCAACGGGCACAGGTACTATCCCTGCGTTCACGACGATCAATACCGGAACAGCTACCGTATCTGCAGTGGTAACGGTAACTTCAGTTTCTTCTGCGGGTTGCATTGGCGCTATACAAACGTTCACCATCAGTGTATCTCCTTCACCTGCCGTAACGGTACCTGCCAGCAGCACTGTATGTAACAATACTACCGCAGGCGCGTTCTCTTTCAGCAGCGCGGTAGCCGGCACTACCTATGCTTGGAGCAACTCTAATCCGTCTATCGGCCTGGCCGCATCAGGATCGGGTGCTATTTCAGCTTTCACGGCAATCAACACAGGCTCTGTGACTGCCACGGCTGTGATCTCCGTTACACCCACGGCGGCCACCTGCGCAGGTGCAGCCAAATCATTCACTGTCAATGTAACACCATCGCCAGTTGTTACCGTTCCTGCCACCACAACTGTATGTAACGGTGCCACCGCAGGCGCGTTCAGCTTCAGCAGCACATTGTCGGGTACTACTTATACGTGGACAAACTCTAATACATCCATAGGGCTCGGTGCATCAGGCTCCGGCGCTACTATAGCAGCCTTTACCGCTACCAATAGCGGAACGGCTGCAACCACAGCAGTGATCGCAGTAACGCCGACGGCTACCTGCCCAGGTGTTACACACTCCTTTACCGTCAACGTATCGCCTACACCTATAGTAGTAGTTCCTGCCAACGAAACAGTATGTAATAATACAACCGCAGGGGCGTTCAACTTCAGTAGTGCGGTAGCAGGAACTACCTATACCTGGACCAACTCTAATCCATCGATAGGCCTGGGCGCATCAGGCTCTGGCAACATAACTGCATTCACAGCTATCAACACAGGTACAGTAACTGCAATAGCCGTTATCTCCGTAACACCTACCGCCGCCGGTTGCCCTGGTTCGGTAAAGTCGTTCACGGTCAATGTATTGCCAACACCTTCTATAAACGTATTACCAGCCACACAAACCGTTTGTAACACCACCGCTACATCAGCAGTCAATTTCAGCAGTACTGTTACCGGTACTACCTATACATGGGCCAATTGCAATACAACCATCGGCATCGGCGCATCTGGCGCAGGTTCTTCTGTAGCTTCTTTTACCGGCACTAACGCTGGTACGGTCACAACTACAGGCGTATTTACTGTAACACCAACAGCCGCTACCTGTGTGGGTGCCGCACAACTGTTCACCGTTAATGTGTCGCCTACACCAATAGCAGCAGTGCCGGCAAATGCAACCGTATGCAACAATACTGCCGCAGGCGCATACAACTTCAGCAGTGGGGTAGCCGGAACCACCTATACCTGGACCAATTCTAACACATCTATCGGATTAGCGGCATCAGGCTCGGGTAACATATCTGCATTCACAGCCATCAATACAGGCACGTTAACTGCAACAGCGGTTATAGCCGTAACACCTACAGCAGCAAGTTGCCCCGGTGCTGTACAATCATTCACGGTAAATGTGTCGCCTACGCCATCTATAAATGTATTACCTGCCACACAAACGGTTTGTAATACCACGGCTACATCACCAGTCAATTTCAGCAGCACTGTTTCCGGCACTACCTATACTTGGGTCAATAGCAATACAACCATCGGTATAGGTGCATCAGGCGCGGGTTCTTCTGTAGCTTCTTTTACCGGCACCAATACAGGCACAGTAACAGCTACGGGCATATTTACGGTAACGCCGATTGCTGCTACCTGCGTGGGAGCAATTCAATTGTTTACAGTCAATGTCTCTCCTACACCGATCGCCATGATCCCGGTTAACTCGACTGTATGTAACAATAGTACTGCGGGCGCGTTCAACTTCAGGAGTACTGTTGCGGGTACTACTTATGCCTGGACCAACTCTAACACCTCGATCGGCTTAGCCGCGTCTGGATCAGGTAACATCGCACCATTCACGGCTGTCAATACCGGCACAGTGACCACTACAGCAGTCATATCAATGACACCTACTGCTGCGGGCTGTCCAGGTGCTACCCAGTCCTTCACCGTCACTGTATCACCTTCGCCTACGATCAATGTTTTACCGGTTACGCAAACGGTTTGCAATGCTACTGCTACATCGGCTGTCAATTTCAGCAGCACCGTCACAGGTACAACCTATACATGGGCTAATAGCAACACAACTATAGGCATTGGTGCATCAGGCTCCGGTTCTTCCCTGGCTCCCTTCACCGGAATCAACAGCGGCACGGTAACAGCCACCGGCGTATTCACCGTAACACCAGTGGCAGCAACTTGTGTCGGTGCGGTCTGCTTGTTCACTGTTAATATATCGCCTAGCCCTGTTGTAATCGTGCCTGCCAATGCTACTGTATGTAACAATGCCACAGCGGGAGGTTTCAACTTCAGCAGTGCCGTAACAGGTACTACCTATACCTGGACCAACTCAAATACGTCTATTGGCTTAGCCGCATCAGGCTCCGGTAACATTGCGGCATTCACGGCTGTCAATACCGGTTCTGTAACGGCAACAGCGGTGATCGCGGTAACGCCTACAGCAGCAGGTTGTCCCGGCGCTGTGCAGTCGTTCACTGTTAATGTGTCGCCTACACCTACCATAAATGTATTGCCTGCCACACAGACAGTATGTAATACTACCGCTACAACGCCTGTCAATTTCAGCAGCACTGTAACAGGTACTACCTATACATGGACCAACAACAACATCTCTATCGGCATCGGCGCATCAGGCTCCGGTTCTTCTGTGGCTTCCTTTACTGCTGCTAATACAGGTACTGTAACGACCACCGGCGTATTCACCGTAACACCAACAGCGGCTACTTGCCCTGGCGCAATAAAACTGTTCACGGTAAATGTATTACCTACGCCTGCTGTAACCGTACCTGCCAACGCTACTGTATGTAACAATGCCACAGCGGGAGGTTTCAACTTCAGCAGTGCCGTAACAGGTACTACCTATACCTGGACCAACTCAAATACTTCTATTGGCTTAGCCCCATCAGGCTCCGGTAACATTGCGGCATTCACGGCTGTCAATACCGGTACTGTAACGGCAACAGCGGTGATCGCGGTAACGCCTACAGCAGCAGGTTGTCCCGGCGCTGTGCAGTCGTTCACTGTTAATGTGTCGCCTACACCTACCATAAATGTATTGCCCGCCACACAGACAGTATGTAATACTACTGCTACATCGGCTGTCAATTTTAGCAGCACCGTAACAGGTACTACCTATACATGGACCAACAACAACATATCTATCGGTATCGGCGCATCAGGCTCCGGTTCTTCCCTGGCTCCCTTCACAGGAATCAACAGCAGCACGGTAACTGCCACCGGCGTATTCACAGTGACACCTACTGCGGCCACTTGTGTCGGCGCGGCGCAACTGTTCACTGTTAATGTATCACCCACACCAACCATAAATGTACTTCCTGTCACTCAAACTGTTTGTAACACCACAGCTACTTCAGCTGTCAACTTCAGCAGCAGCGTTACCGGCACTACTTATACATGGTCTAATAATAACACAACGATCGGCATCGGCGCATCTGGTTCCGGCTCTTCCCTGGCTTCCTTCACCGGCACCAACAGCGGCACCGTAACAGCCACTGGCATATTTACCGTAACACCAACAGCGGCCACCTGTGTTGGGGCTGTGCAACTGTTTACGGTCAATGTATCGCCTACACCAATAGTAACTGTGCCTGCCACCGCAACCGTATGTAACAATACCACAGCCGGTGCATTCAACTTTAGCAGTACAGTAACCGGTACCACTTACGCGTGGGCCAATACGAATACAACCATTGGCCTCGGCGCATCAGGATCGGGTAACATAGCCGCCTTCACGGCCACTAACACCAGTACTGTAACAGCAACAGCTGTTATCGCCGTAACGCCAACAGCAGCTACCTGCACGGGCGCGGTACAATCATTCACCGTGAACGTATCACCAAGCCCGATCGTTACAGTACCTGCCAACCAGGCTTTCTGTGCCGGCACAACGGCAGGCGCATTCGCATTCAGCAGCACACTGCCCGCAACCACCTATACCTGGACCAATACCAATACATCTATCGGCCTGGGTGCATCAGGTTCAGGCACTATTGCTGCATTCACAGCAGTCAATACCGGCACTGTTCCGGTTACATCTGTAATATCTGTAACCCCGCTTACCGGCTCCTGCTTTGGCCCGGCACAGTCATTCATCGTGACGGTGAACCCACTGCCAACAGTTGCGGCCACCACCAGCCTTGCAGCTGTGTGTATCGCATCCCCAACTACGCTTACTGCATCAGGCGCGGCTACCTATACCTGGTCTCCTGCGGCTACCTTATCAGCCAGCACAGGCGCCACAGTTATCGCAAGGCCGCTGGCAGTTACCACGTATACGGTTGCGGGCACCAGCATCTTTGGCTGCGTTAATACCGCTACCGTAACTGTAAATATGCTGGCAATGCCTTCGGCCATTACAGGCACGCCTATAGTATGCGTGGAAACAACTTCATTGCTCAGCGATGCCACTACCGGTGGCTCCTGGACCAGCAGCTCTATACCGCTGGCCACGGTGAGTACCACCGGCGGACTGCTCACCGGCTATGGCGCGGGCAACCCAACGATCACTTATACTTTGCCTGATGGCTGTATTGCTACTGTAATTGCCACAGTGAACCCATTGCCTGATTCCACGTTCACCATCTCACCGGCTGGTGTGTGCCTGGGCGCTTCGTCCACATTCGCGGCGGTAACACCGGGTTCCACTTTATACAGTTGGAACTACGGCGACGGCACAACAGCCACCGGTGTTACTACAGTACATACCTACAGTGTGGCAGGTGTTTACACATCTACCCTCACCGTAACCAACTCCTTTGGCTGTAACTCCCAGTACAGGTTGCAGACCACTGTTAACGCCCTGCCTGTTGCTATCAGCGGCACAGCCTCGGTTTGCCTTGGGCTTACCACCATGCTCTCTGATGCCACCGGCACAGGCCATTGGTCCAGCAGCGCCACCGGCACAGCTACCGTGGGCTCGTCATCGGGCCTGGTAACAGGTATCGCCGCAGGCAATGCTACTATCGTTTACACCGCTTCATCGGGTTGTACCAATACTGTTGTAGTCACTGTCAACCCGCTGCCAGCAGCTATCGGCAGCCTGGCATCTGTATGTCCCGGTTCCTCCGTTACGTTAACGGATGCCAGCACCGGCGGCACCTGGGCCAGCAGCAATACGGCTATCGCCACCGTTGTCGGCTCTACCGGCACCGTTACAGGCGTGGCCTCAGGCCCGGCCACTATTACGTACACACTGCCAACAGGCTGTATGATCACGGCCCCGCAAAGCGTCAACCCGCTGCCTGCACCTATCTCCGGTGTGGTGCCGGTCTGCGTTACTGCTTCCATCGCCCTCGGTGACGGCTCTGCCGGCGGTTCCTGGACCAGCGGTTCCACGGGCGTGGCTACCGTCGGCACCTCCGGCATTGTGCTGGGTGTTTCCGGCGGTACTGCTGTGATCACTTATACTTTACCGAGCACCTGCGCTATAACAGCAACAGTTACGGTCAACGCACTGCCTAACACCATCACAGGTACACCGTTCGTATGTGTGGGCAGCGCTACCACGCTCGCCACCACCTCTACAGGCGGTACCTGGAGCAGCAGCAATACGTTACAGGGAACTGTAAGCACTACAGGCACTGTTACCGGCATTGCCGCAGGCACACCGTTCATTACTTACACACTGCCTACCGGCTGCTTTATTAACACCCCTGTTACGGTCAGCGCTACCCCGGCAGCTATCGCAGGCACCAATAATGTGTGCGCAGGATCAACCACAACACTTACCGATGCCACTACCGGCGGCACCTGGAGCAGCAGCAATACGGCACTGGGTACGGTAAATACTACAGGCGTAGTTGCAGGTATCGCTAATGGTACCCTGAACATCTCTTACACATCAGCCGCAGGCTGCGGTATAGCCATGCCGTTCACGGTCAACATCACCCCAACAGGTATTACCGGCACTACCTCTGTATGTGCTACTACCACCACCACCCTCAGCAGCACCCCATCGGGCGGCACCTGGACCAGCAGCAACCCATCGTTTGCTACTGTAGTATCAGGCACAGGTGTGGTTACCGGCGTGGGAGCGGGTGTACCCGTGATCACGTATACGCTTGCAGCCGGAGGCTGTAAAGCGGTCGTACCGGTTACCGTACTGGCTACCCCTGCTGCTATCGCAGGGTCATCCAATGTATGCGCAGGCAGCAGTACCACCCTCACCGATGCCACCGGCAGCGGATCGTGGACCAGCGGCGCTACCGGCACAGCCACTATCGGCCTTACCTCCGGTGTTATGAACGGCGTGGCCGCAGGTGCCACTACCATTACTTATACGGCTGCAACAGGCTGTAACAGCTTCCTGAACGTGACCGTGAACGCATCACCTGCTGCCATCACCGGCAGCGGCAATGTATGCCTGGGCACAGCCAATACATTATCCAATACCGTTACCGGCGGCGCCTGGACCAGCAGCAACACTGCTGTGGCCACAGTAACCTCCGGCGGCAGCGTATCGGGTGTAGCGGCAGGCAATGCCACCATCACCTACACCCTCAGCCCCGGCGCCTGTATCGCTACCCTCCCGGTAACGGTCAATAACATCCCGGCAGCTATTGCAGGCAATAACTTCGTTTGCTCCGGCCTCACCACTGCCCTCTCCGATGCCACCGCAGGCGGCTCGTGGAGCAGTTCTTTACCTGCCAATGCCTCCGTAGGCACAGGCACAGGCGTGGTATCCGGTATCATTGCCGGCGGCACCACTACTATTACTTATACATTAGCCTCAGGCTGTACCGCTACGCTCCCGATGAGTGTTAACCTGCAGCCCGCAGCCCTCACCGGTGCCATGAATGTGTGTACCACCCTCACTACCGCCCTTGGTGAAACGACCACCGGCGGCACTTGGAGCAGCAGCAACCCTACACTAGGCTCTGTAAGCACCACAGGCGTAGTGACAGGTATCGCTTCCGGCACACCGGTGATCAGCTACACCCTGCTGGGCTGCTCGGCCACACAGGTGGTGACGGTCAATCCTAATCCTTCGGCCATCACCGGCGCTTCAGCCGTTTGTGCTACATCGACCGTTACCATGAGCGATGCTACTACCGGTGGTGTATGGAGCAGCAGCGCACCGGCTACCGGCAGCATTGCTGCTGTATCAGGGGTGGTTACCGGTATAGCCGCAGGCAATACCACTATCACTTATACCCTGGCCGCAGGCTGTACCGCCACCAAGGTGGTATCGGTCAACGCCCTGCCTAATCTATATGCCATCACCGGCAGCGGCAGCTATTGCGCCGGCGGTGCGGGTATAGACCTCGGCCTGGCCTCTTCAGATGCAGCCCTGAGCTACCAGTTGTTCAATGGCGCTACTGCTGTTGGCACAGCGCTTACCGGCGCAGGTTCTTCGCTCGACTTCGGCTTTAAAACCACCGCGGGTTCTTATACTGTTGTGGCTACCAACCCCGCAACAGGTTGCACCCGCAACATGTCGGGTACGTCAACTATTATCATCAACAGCCTGCCTTCGGTATATACTGTTACTGGCGGCGGCGGCTATTGCGCGGGCGGCACAGGTGTGCATGTGGGCCTCAACAACTCCAACATCGGCATCTCGTACCAGCTGTTCAATAGCGGTGTGTCCACCGGCCTGCCGTTAGTGGCCGGTACCGGCATCCCTATCGACTTCGGCATCATGTCGACCGCAGGTACTTATACCGTTGTGGCCACCAATACCGTTACTGCCTGCGCCAGCAATATGGGTGGCAGCACAGTGGTATCGGTCAACCCGTTACCAACGGCTTATACCGTTACCGGCGGCGGCGGCTATTGCCTGGGCAGCACAGGTGTGCACATCGGCCTGAACCCTTCTGATGCGGGTGTCAGCTACCAGCTCTTCAGGGGTACGGTACCTGTAGGTACTGCACTGGGCGGTTCCGGCTCGGCTATCGACTTCGGCGTGCTCACTACCGCGGGTACTTATACCGTATTTGCCACCAATACCACCACCGGTTGCACCAATACCATGACCGGTTCGGCCATCGTATCCGTCAACGCATTACCTGCGGCCTTCGTAGTATCGGGCGTGGGCGGCTACTGCCCCGGCAGCGCGGGCAGCGTGCTCAACCTCAGCGGCTCGGTGACCGGTGTTACTTACCAGCTCATGCTCAGCGGCTCGGTGGTTACCACCATGGCAGGCACAGGCAGTGGTATCAGCTTCCCCGCACAGACCACTACAGGTACCTATACCGTAGTGGCAGTGAGCGGCTCGGCCTGTAACAGCACCATGACCGGCAGCCTCACCATCTCCGTCAACCCACTGCCAACGGCGTTCAGCGTTACCGGCGGCGGCGGCTATTGCGCAGGCACTACCGCGGGCGTTCACTTACGCCTCAGCGGTTCATCCCCTGCCACCAGCTACCAATTATACAACGGTTCTACCGCCGCAGGCACGCCTGTGGTGGGTACCGGCAGCGCGCTCGACTTCGGCGCGTTCACGGCCGTGGGCACCTATACTGTTTCTGCGACCAGCTCAGTGACTACCTGTTCCAATGCCATGACCGGCAGCCAGGTGGTGACCATCAACCCGCTGCCTGCTCCGTTTACAATGTCGGCAAGCGGCGCATTCTGCACAGGCGGCGCGGGCATAGATGTTCAGTTGCTTGGCTCTGCTACCGGTGTCAGCTACCAGCTTTACAGGGGTACGACACCGGTAGGCGCTGCGATAACAGGCACAGGTTCTAACATTGACTACGGCAACCAGACCGTGAGCGGTGTCTACACTGTTATTGCTACCGTAAATGCCACTACCTGTACTTCTGCCATGACAGGCAGCACTACAGTTACTGCCAACCCCTTACCAACTGCCTTTGCCCTTACCGGCGGCGGCGGCTATTGCGCGGGCAGTGCAGGGGTGCATGTGGGCCTCGCAGGTTCTACCGCAGGCGTGAGCTACAGCCTCATTAACGCAGGCACTACTTTGACTACCATTACCAGTACCGGCGGGCCTATAGACTTCGGCATCGAAACGGCCACCGGCAGCTATACCGTTACCGCGCTAAGCCCCGCAGGCTGCACGGCTACTATGCCCGGCAGCGTAAGCGTCACCCTAAATGCCCTGCCAACCGTATATACCGTTGGCGGCGGCGGTAGCTATTGCGCGGGTTCCCCATCTACGGTATCTGTTACCCTCAGCGGTGCTACCGCAGGCATCAGCTACCAGCTTTACTATGGTACCACTACGCTCGGCACACCGCTCACCGGTACATCGGCGCTTAACTTCGGCATCGTATCCGGCATAGGCACCTATAGCGTCTCTGCTACCAATATCACTACCGGCTGCGCCGCCAATATGACCGGCAGCGTATCCGTGACCACTAACCCGCTGCCAACCCCGTACCCCGTAACTGTGGGTAGCGGCGGCTTGTATTGCGCGGGCGGCGCGGGTGTACCGGTGGGTGTTTCCACTACCACATCAGGCACTACCTACCAACTCTACCGCAATGGTGTGATCGTTACCGGCGCTTCTGTGCTCGGCGTGGGTACCCCTATCTCTTACGGCAACGAAACGCTGACAGGCACGTATTCTGTCATCGCTACCAGCGGCGCAGGATGTACTAATGGCATGGCAGGTACCGTTATCGTGACCACCAATCCGCTACCAACAGCCTTTACCATTACCGGCGGTGGCGGCTATTGCACCGGCACCACTACCGGTGTGCATGTGACACTGAGCGGTTCTAACACAGGCATCAACTACCAGCTCTACAACTCCGGCACGGGCGCAGGCACTTATGCCGGCTCCGGCTCTGCCATAGACTTCGGCGCGCTCACAGCGACCGGCACTTATACAGCTATCGCTGTCAACCCCGTGACCACCTGTTCGGTGAACATGTTCGGCACAGCTATCGTAACGACCAACGCACTGCCAACGGCTTATGCTATGGGCGGCGGCGGCAGCTATTGCGCGGGCGGCACAGGAGTGGCTGTAACACTGGCCAACTCACAGACCGGCGTTACCTATCAATTATATAATGGCGCTTCGCCATCAGGCACTGCCCTTGCAGGCGCTACCGGCAGCAGCCTCAACTTTGGCCTGCGTACCGCAGGATCATATACAGTCATCGCAACCAACGGCACTTCCTGCACGCAGGTGATGACCGGCACCGTATCGGTATCGGCTACCTCCCTGCCAACAGCGTTCACGGTTACCGGCGGCGGCAACTACTGTTCAGGTTCAGGTGGTGTTGCCATTGGCCTGGCAGGTTCTGTGGTGGGTACCACTTACCAGCTTTCGTTCGCAGGCTCGCCTACAGGCCCTGTGGTATCTGGTACCGGCAGCGGCATCTCGTTCGGCGCTGTGACCACAACGGGTACTTATACCGTAATGGCTACAGGTGCCTGCTCCGGCGCTATGGCCGGCAGTGTGAATGTGGGTGTCAACCCGCTACCAACTATGTACACAGTATCCGGTGGTGGTAATTACTGCGCAGGCGGCACAGGTGTCCTTGTGGGCCTCACCGGTTCACAGACCGGCGTCAAATACCAGCTGGTAGGCGCAGGCATACCCGTGGGCGCGGCGCTCCCCGGCACAGGCATTGCCATCGACTTCGGTATGCAGACCGCAGCAGGCGCTTATACGGTCATCGCCACCAATATGTCTACCGCATGTGCCGATACCACCGGCAGCAGTGTGGCCATTGGCATCAACACCCCTCCGGCCTCTTACCTCCTCTCCGGCGGCAACAGCTATTGCGCAGGCGGCACTGGTGTCACCCTTACTTTAAGCAATACTACAGCAGGTGTTAACTACCAGGCCTACAACGGCTCCGTGATGACGGGCGCTATAGTGGCCGGCACAGGCACACCGCTCAATTTCGGCCCTTACACAGCTACAGGCATCTATACCGTTATAGCTACCGATGGCACTACTACCTGTACCACGGCTATGACCGGCAGCGATACCATCCGCATCAACACCCTGCCTGTTGTCTATACCGTTACTGGCGGCGGCAACTATTGTGCCGGTGGCACAGGAGTGCATGTCGGCTTAAGCAGCTCGGTAACAGGCGTTAGCTACCAGCTGTATAACAGCGGTGGCGCTGTTGGCCTGCCTGTGGCAGGTACCGGCGCTGCCCTCGACCTCGGCCTGCAGACTGCCGCGGACGTTTATACCGTTGTTGCGCAGAACGGCGCAGGCTGTACCGCTAATATGTCCGGCAGTGCGGTGATCGCCATCAATGCTGCCCCTGCGGCGCAAACCATCACCGGTGGCGGCGGCTATTGCGCGGGTACAACGGGTGTGCATATCGGCCTCGCTGCATCAGACGCGGGTATCTCTTATCAATTATTGAATGGTTCTTCCCCTGCGGGCGCTGCCGTATCCGGCACCAGCGCGGCCATTGACTTCGGCCTCAAAACTGCCGTGGGCACTTATAAAGTAACCGCTACCAGCCTCACCACAGGTTGCGTGAACACCAACAGCACAGACAGCGTTATCGTATCGGTAGCGCCATTGCCTGCTGCCTATACCGTTACTGCAAGTGCGGCTTCGTTCTGCGCAGGCGGCACAGGCGTGCATGTATACCTGGGCAATGGTGATGCAACTGTGAATTACCAGCTGTACAACGGCACGGTAGCTACAGGTGCCGCCATCACCGGCAGCGGCGCGCTGATCGACTTCGGCCCGCAAACAGCCGCAGGCATCTATACGGTTATGGCTACCGGCGGCGCAGGCTGTACCTCGGAAATGACCGGCCGCGCGGCTATCACCATCAACCCTGCCCCTACCGTATTCAGCGTAACGGGTGGTGGTAACTATTGCACCGGCGGCACAGGAGCGCACATCGGCATCACCGGCTCGCAGGTGGGTTCTGCTTACCAGCTTACCCTCGGCGGATCGCCTGTGGGCAGCGCCGCTACCGGCTCCGGCTCCGTGCTTGACCTTGGCTTACATACCGCTGCAGGCACTTACAGTGTCGTAGCTACCAATACAACCGGTTGCGTGGACACCATGACCGGTACTGCAACCATCGGCATCAGCACATTGCCTGTGCCGCAGACCGTTACCGGCGGCGGCAGCTACTGCAGTGGGTCCGCAGGCGTACCTGTAGGGCTGGCCACATCTGCCACCGGCACTAAGTACCAGTTATACAATGGCAGCTCTGCTGTCGGCGGCCTGGTCAGCGGCACCGGCTCGGCGCTCTCCCTGGGTACAGAAACAGCCGCAGGCACTTATGCGGTAACTGCCGTTAGTGATACCACAGGTTGCAGCAACAATATGACCGGTACTGCCATCGTAGGCATCAACCCGTTACCGGGCACTTACAGCATCACCGGCGGCGGCGCTTATTGCTCCGGCAGCACAGGCGTGCATATCGGACTTAGCGGCTCGCACACAGGTATCACTTACCAGCTCATGGATACTACCTCGGCTATCGGGTCACCTGTTGCAGGCACCGGCTTGCCGGTCGACTTCGGGGCTGTGACCGCCACAGGGCATTACACCATTGTAGCGACCAATGCCACTACCACCTGTACTGTAAATATGACCGGCACCACGGGTGTATCTGTTAACGCGCTGCCTGCTGTATATACCATCACCGGCGGCGGCAACTACTGTGCAGGCACAGCAGGCAGCCACATCGGCCTCGACCGCTCTGCTTCCGGTATCGTTTACCAGCTGCATATAGGTTCTGCCGGTACAGGATCACCGGTGACCGGAACAGGCGGATCGATCGACTTCGGCGCCTTTACTACTGTGGGTACTTATATGGCTATCGCCACCAACAGCAGCACCGGCTGCAGTGTGAATATGACAGGTACGGCCACTGTAAGTGTCAACCCTACGGTCGTACCTGCGGTATCCATCTCTACGGGTACTAATGATACGGTCTGCTCAGGTACACGTATCACGTTCACCGCAACACCGGTTAACGGCGGCGCAACACCGGCCTATGTATGGGCCATCAACGGCGTATCTGTAACCTCCGACAGCGCCTATACTTACCTGCCCAACAATGGCGATGTGGTAAGCGTAACGCTCACCAGCAGTGCCCTTTGCCCGTCCCCGGCAACAGCCAACAGCACGGTAGCCATGACGGTATTGCCGCAGCTCATGCCTTCTGTAACTACTACTGCTGATCCGGGAACTGTTGTCTGCCAGGGTACACCGGTTACGTTCACAGCTACAGTGGCCAACGGCGGCAGCGCCCCTGCCTATGTATGGAAACTCAATGGCGGCACGGTAACAGGCGCTACCAATGCCACTTACACAGTCACTCCGGCCAATACCGATGATGTGTTCTGCGTGGTGACCAGCAGCTACCAGTGCCCTGTTGTGGCAACGGTGGCAAGTACACACACGACTATGGAAGTGGATGTAGCTGTCAGCCCGATCGTGACACTGACCGTTAATCCCGGGCTCCACATCGCACAGGGACAGAGCGTGGTGTTCACCGCCAATGTTACCAATGGCGTGAGCGGGCTTACCTACCAGTGGTACATCAACAACGGCATCGTCAGCGGCGCCAACTCGCAGGTGTTCATCACTAACCAGCTGCTCAATATGGACAGCGTACGCTGCATCGCCACCACTACCGGCTCCTGCGCAGGCCTCACCGGCACGGCAGCGGCACAGGTGAGCGTATCCAATGTAGGCGTGAAGGTGGTGAGTGCAGGCAGCGATGACATCATGCTGGTGCCTAACCCGAACCAGGGCACGTTCACGATCAAAGGCACACTGGGCAGCACAGCTGCGCAGGAAGTAACGCTGGAGATCACCGACATGCTCGGACAGGCCATCTATACCGGCAAGGTAGCCGTGCACAACGGCGCGGTCAATGAGAAGATACAGCTCGGCGAAAACATCGCCAACGGCATGTACCTGCTCAACCTGCGCACAGATGAAGGCAACAAGGTGTTCCACATGGTTATCGAACAATAAATATCCTTTGAATAGTTTTTAACGAATAACGCCCCGCATCCCGGGGCGTTATTCGTTTTATATGAAATAAAATATGGAAGTGCGAAATATTTGCTAACTTAGTGATAAATACATATAAGTGCGCCGTTGCCTCTATCTCATACCTATCTTCCTTTCTATGCTTTCTGGCGTGTCGGATGCTCAGACGAAGGTGCTTAGCTCTATAGCAGGTGTAGGTACGGGCGGCTATTTGTCGGATGGGCTGCCGGCAACAGCAGCCAACATAAATAACCCCAAGTGCATCGCCATTGATGGGGCGGGTAATATGTATATTGCTGATTACTCGAACCAACGTATCCGGAAAGTAGATGCAACTGGCATCATCAGTACAATAGCAGGTACAGGCACATCTGGATATACAGGCGATGGAGGGCCGGCCACATCAGCAAATATTAATAGTCCATGGGGTATTGCTACAGATGTCAGTGGGGATATATTCTTTTCGACAGGAACTGCTGTGCGTGAGATCAACACGTCAGGCGTCATTACCACAATAGCGGGTACAGGTACGGCCGGATATAGTGGAGACGGTGGGGCTGCCACAATAGCTACACTTAACGGAGCGAGAGGTATAGCCGTTGATGCCTATGGTGATGTGTACATTGCCGATGCAAACAATAATTGCATCCGTAAGGTGAATACATCGGGGGTGATCACTACAATATCAGGTAACGGGACTGCGGGAAATACCGGTGATGCAGGTGCCGCAACAGCAGCAGGATTGAATAACCCACAATCAATAGCATTGGATGCCTTCGGTAATATTTATATCGGTGTAGCGGGCAGCAGGGTGAGGAAGATCAATTCATCTGGTATCATCAGCACTTTTGCGGGTACAGGTACTCCGGGGTTTTCTGGCGACGCCGGTCCTGCCACCTCGGCAGCGCTCTATTATACAATAGGTAGCATATGCACCGATAATGCAGGTAATGTATACATATCAGACAGTACAAGGATAAGAGAGGTAAATACCGTTGGCAATATTACTACAGTGGCCGGGAACGGCTATCATGGTAAGTTTAGCTTGCAATGTAGCGCACTTTTCGATTCGCTGTACCTGGATAATTTTATAGCTGCGTATGGTGGTAACCTTTACATATCAACAGATGGAGAGCAGCGCATATTAAAAGCCATCCCGGATGCAACACCCCGGTTCCTTGCCGGACATGCGCAGAGTTTTGCCGCGTGTATAGGCTCGGGTGGCAATTCGCTGAATACCGCAATGGCAATTTTCGATTCAGATGTCAATCAATTAGAGACCTGGAGTGTAGTTACTGCACCATCAAGGGGTACACTTGTCGGCACTACATTCCTCACCTCTACCGGCGGGGCACTGATTCCCAGCGGATTATATTATTCTCCTTCAGGTAGTTCCCCTGGTACTGATCTGTTCAGGGTGAAAGTGGTGGATTGTATCGGGCAAGCAGATACAACTACGGTATATGTCGACATCATCAACTCATTTTCCGCGATAACGATGCCGGGGCCTACAAATATATGCCTGGGCTCAACTGTTTCGTTGTGGGATACATTGGGCGGTGGGGTGTGGAGCAGTGCCAGCCCTTCAATAGCATCAATAGGATCTTCGTATGGCAACGTTACCGCCCTGGCCCTGGGTACTGCATTGATCAATTATTCGGTGTACCTGAGTTGCGGGTCGGCAACCACAACGGCTACCGTGAACGTGGTACTTGCACCGGTAGCCATTACAGGCACGGCAATGGCCTGTGCTGGTGGCGGAACAGCAACGGTCATCGATTCCTCTACAGGTGGTTTATGGTATTCCGCCAACACATCTGTAGCCACTATTGGTTCTGCTACAGGTATATTGACCGGCGTATCTGCAGGTGCCGTTACGCTTACCTATTCTTTGTCTTCAGGTTGTTCGGTAACACGGCTGGCAACTATCAACCCTCTGCCCTCAATTCCTGTACTGGCAGGTTCAGGTAGCCTGAGTGTATGTATTGGTTCCTCCTCCATTCTATTGGATTCGCTAAGCGGGGGTACGTGGCATCCTGGGGATACTAACGCTGTCGTTGGCCTAACCACGGGTATAGTGACGGGGAGGGCCAGGGGAACTGATGTGATAAACTATATACTGCCCACAGGTTGTTTGAGAGCTGCAACACTTACCATAAATGCTACACCGTCAGCTATTTTAGGGCCGGTAAATGTTTGCGTCGGATCTTCCATTCTGCTCACAGATACCACCGCAGGAGGGCTATGGAGCAGCAGCAATAGTTTAGTGGCTTCAGTGGGTAGCGCCGGTGGATCGGTTGCCGGGTTGGCAGCAGGTGTGGCTAACATCAGTTATACAAATTCTTCCGGCTGTCCGGCTGTCGCCACGATCACGGTAAATGCGTTACATACAATCACGGGATCGTCTATTTTATGCGGCACGCCGATCACGCTCGCAGATTCCGCGTCTGGTGGCGTATGGAGTACGGCAAGTGGATCTGTTTCGGTTGGCTCTGCTACAGGTATTGTTACGCCATTGTCTTTGGGTACAGCACTAATAACGTACACAATGCCTACGGGCTGTGTGGCAATGAAATCTGTAACCGTAAATACGCCGCCATCTGTTATAGTAGGTGCCACAGCGTTATGTGCGGGTATAGCAGCAGTTTTCGGCGATAGTACGTTGGCCGGATCCTGGAGTAGCAGTAGTCTTGCCATAGGCACCATAGGGTCATTGACAGGTATATTCAGGGGTATTGCCTCGGGAGTCGATACGATCAGTTATACATTAACCTCGGGTTGTGCTGTAAGTAAACAGGTAACTGTGACCCCTGCACCTTCTTTAATTACGGTGCTTCCGTCTTTGTGTATGGGTAGTACCCTTGTCGCCACAGATTCTATAAGTGGCGGCTACTGGAGTACTACAGGTGGTGGGATAGTTATTGGCTCCGGCTCCGGCATAGTTACCGGTCTGTCGCCGGGTACAGATACGATTGCCTATACGTTGTATACCGGTTGCGCAATAGCGAAAATTGTTACGGTAAATGCGCTTCCTTCGCTCATCAGCGGCTCTCTGCCGGTTTGTGTAGGCTCTTCCACAACACTTATCGATACGGTGCCGGGTGGCGTATGGAGTCCCGGAGGGAGTAGTATATCTGTAAGCTCTGTTGCCGGCGTAGTGACCGGCTTAAGTGCAGCGGTAAGTACTGTTACTTATACGCTTCCCTCGGGCTGTTTTCGTACAGTTGCGATAACAGTAAATCCGTTGCCGGGGGCGATCATTGGGATAAGTAGTTCAGGGATTTGCCCGGGGCAGACAGAAGCGCTTTCGGATGGCACTGGTGGTGTATGGACAAGTAGTAGCAGCGCGATCGCTATTATAGGCAGTACAGGCATACTTACCGGCGTAGCTGGTGGATTGGCGCAGATCACTTATACGTTGCCTACCGGATGCCGGGTCGTATCGCCGGCATTGATCAATGCTGCTGCCGGGCCGATAACAGGTGTTGCTAGTGCCTGCCTTTATCTTAGCAGCACGCTTGCTGATTCCAGCCGTGGAGGAGCATGGTTGAGTTCCGATTACAGCATTGCAGATCCGGATACCGGAGGCATCGTTACCGGCTATGGTGTAGGAACAGCTACTATCAGCTATATTAATAGGAGCGGGTGTATGACTATGACAACATTTACCGTAAATCCCGCTCCGGGTATAATTTACGGCATATTCAGTTTCTGCGCGGGTGGAACGACTACGCTCATCAACAGTGTCGGTGGAGGTACCTGGAGCAGCAGCGATACGACCAAAGTGAGAGTAAATGCTTCGACAGGCCTGTTGACAGGCGTAGCCCCGGGCAGCGCTACTATTACTTATACCATGGGTGCTGGCTGCTCTGTAAGCCAAACGGTGACTATACTGCCGCCGCCTACTGTTATTACCGGCGTGCTGCAAGTGTGCAGGGGCAATACAACAACATTGTTCGATGGTACATCGGGAGGGGTTTGGAGCAGCACAGGCAGTGTGGTAACTATAGGTTCGGCAAGCTCACTGTCCAGTTGCACGGCAACAGGTGTGAGTACGGGTACAGCTGTTATCAGCTATACCACAGGGCCGGGGTGCATGACAACAACAACGGTAACGGTAAATGCAATGCCCCCGGCTATTAGTGGCGCAGGAAGTGTATGCATAGGAGCGACAACAACAGAAACTGACGGAACGGGCGGCGTCTGGACAACAGGCAGCGCAACTATAAGTATTGGCAGTAGCAGTGGGGTAGTAACTGGTATAAGTATGGGTGTGGGTACAATTACCTTTGCGCTGCCCACTGGCTGTGCAGCCATAAAGCCAATAACCGTGAATGCACTGCCAACGGCAATAAGTGGGCCATCATCAGTATGTGTAGGCCAAACGATAACAGAAACTGATGGTGGCGGCGGCACATGGAGCAGGACCGGCAGCACTATAAGTGTAGGTAGCAGCAGCGGCGTTGTGACAGGTATCACAGCAGGCACAGGCTTTATTACCTATACACTGCCGCTAACTGGTTGCATTGCCACTAAAGAAGTAACAGTCAATACCTCGCCGGGTACAATAAGCGGTACACTTAGTGTGTGCGTCGGCGCAGCAACTTATCTTAGCGATGTGGGTGTTGGGTTATGGAGCAGCAGTAGCAGTGCGGTGACTGTAGGCAGCAGTACAGGGGTAGTAACAGGAGTGGGCACAGGTGTAGCCATAGTTACTTATGCTATTGGTGTCACAGGTACATTACCGGGCTGCCTTGCTACAGCGGCCGTAACAGTAAATCCACTTCCTGCAACCATTGGAGGGGCGGGGAGTATATGCCCCGGAAGGTCATTGACACTTACGGAGAGTGGTACTGGGGTATGGAGCCCGGCAACAGGCAGTATCGCATATGTCGGTACCGGGTCTGGTATTGTCACTGCTGTAAGTGGTGGCGTGGCCATAATTACGTACACATTTCCCATAACGGGGTGTTATCGTACAACAACAGTAACGGTATATCCTACGCCTGCAGCAATAGGTGGCCCGTCTGCGGTATGCATAGGTGCACATATCACCCTTTCAGAAAGCGTGGCAGGGGTATGGGCGAGTAGCATTACAGGTATAGCTACTATAGGCTCGGGTACTGGCATAGTGACTGGTGTTGCTACAGGAACGGACATCATTACTTTTACGGCTGGTACAGGTTGCAGTGTCATGGCAACGGTAACAGTCAGTACTTCGCCAACGGCTATAACAGGCTCATATACCGTATGCCAGGGTAGTAGTGTTACACTCGCCGATACCATAGGCGGCGGTGTCTGGAACTGCGGCAGCGGAGCGCTAACTATAGGGTCATTAAGTGGCATAGTGACAGGCGTATCAGTCGGCACAGCTCCGATTACCTATTCACTGGGTACGGGTTGCACAGTAATGCGCATGGAAACGGTAACCCCATTGCCTGCGGCAATAGGCGGCAGTTCTGTTTTATATACAGGTATTGCTGCCTCGCTAACAGATGCCACTACAGGCGGCGTATGGAGTACGACAAGCACGGCTGTTGCTGTAGGTAGCGCCGGCATAGTCACCGGGATAACGGCAGACACAGCAACCATATACTATACACTACCTACAGGCTGTACGGTAAGTATCGTGGTGACCGTTGATCCATCGGTAGCAGTGATACGCGGACCGGCCAGTGTATGCCAGGGCGCTGCAATAACGGAGACGGATAGCATCAGTGGCGGCACATGGACTACAACCAGCCTGCTCATTACTATAGGCAGCAGTACAGGCGTAGTTACCGGCGTTAGTGCCGGTACAGCGGTCATCACATATGCCCTCGGCGGTAGTATGGCTACACGCAGCATAACAGTGAACGCAATATCCCCGATAACCGGCCCTGCGACATTTTGCGCAGGTAGCGCCATAACACTTGTTGATGCGATACCCGGCGGCTTATGGGGATCAGTAAGCGTGCCGGTAACTGTAGGTAGCAGGAGCGGTGTAGTGACTGGATTGAGCGCCGGAGCGGCAACTATTACTTATACATCGGCTACAGGCTGTACTGCTGTTTATGCAGTTACGGTCAATGCTGCGCCAATGTCGGTAGGCGGCGTATTACAGGTATGCGTTGGTAGTGCCACAACCTTGGCAGATGCTACTCTTGGTGGTGTCTGGAGTACAGCAGGCGGAAGCATAACAATAGTGGGTAGCAGTGGAGTTGTGGCAGGCATTGCAGCAGGCACAGCCCCGGTTACTTATGCGCTGGGTACAGGGTGTGCCGCTATGGCTACAGTAACGGTAAATGGTTTGCCCGCGCTTCCAGCAGGTTTTATGAGTGTATGCCCCGGCACGGCTACTACACTCACTGATGCCACAGCAGGAGGCACATGGAGCAGTAGCAGCAGTACGATAGCCGCTGGTAGTGCCACAGGTTTGATAACAGGTATTAGTGCCGGCCCCGCCACAGTGAGTTATACATCGGAAGCTGGCTGCGTGAGTACCGTTGCAATGACGGTGAACCCGTTACCTGCTAACATAACCGGTGTGTTTACAGTGTGCCAGGGCGCGACAACAACATTGGGCGATGCAACTCCTGGCGGTGCATGGGCTCCTGCGGTAAGCAGTACAGTATCTGTAGGTTCTTCCACTGGTGTTGTAACCGGTGTCACTGCCGGCATAGGTGTCATCACCTATACCTTGCCCACAGGCTGCGCCACTACTGCAAGTATATATGTGCATACTGCCCCCCGCCCTATAACGGGCGCTACTGCTATGTGCCTGTACTCTGGTATTACATTAAGCGACGGCCTGCCCGGCGGTATGTGGAGTACGCCAACCGGTGGGGCAGTGATAGTTGGCAGCAGCACTGGCATAGTAACGGGTACAAGCATAGGTGTGGCCATGGTCAGCTACACGATCAGCGGTTGCACGGTAACCACGGTCGTAAGTGTAACAGCTCTTCCGCCCAATATTGTTGGTACAGATCATTTTTGTGTGGGCCTTACCGATACCCTTGTAGATCCCGGTGGTGGCGTGTGGGCGAGCAGCAACCCGCTTATAGCAACTATTGGCTCCGCCAATGGTGCGGTATATGGAGTGATACCCGGCACATTAAGCATTACTTATTCACTTGGCCTAAGGTGTTCGGTAACTATGCCGGTAACGGTTAGCGCCAGCCCGGCAAGTATTACCGGTCCGTCAGTTTTATGCGCGGGCAATACCGTCACGCTGCACGATGTTACTACCGGTGGTGTGTGGAGCAGCGGCGCTCCTTCGCTCGCTACAGTGGGTACATCGGGCGTGGTACACGGCATAGCCGGGGGGACGGCCGATATTAGCTATACAGCTGCTGATGGTTGCCCTTCTGTATACCCCGTAGCGGTGATACAGGTGCCTGCTATAACAGATGCAAACAACATTTGCGCATGGGGAGATACCATGACGGTACGCGACCCCCTCCCTGGTGGCAGCTTTACCAGTACATTGGTTACGGTCTCTGATTCGGGTGCGGTGCTTTCTTATGCGCCGGGCACTGCGGTTATTACCTATACCGAAAGCCACGGCTGCTTTGTAACGGCAACCATAACTGTGAACCCGTTGCCGGGTGAGATCAGCGGCAGCAGGGATATATGTGTGGGTGCTACTGCAGTACTTAGTGATACTTCTATCGGTGGCACATGGAGTGTCGCGCCTACGGCAGCAGGCACCATAAGCACGGCAGGTGTAGTAACGGGCGTTGCAACGGGCGAGATAGTGGTAAGTTATACTACCAGCCGCTACGGCTGCTCACAAAGCATGACTGTATCCGTTGATGCCGCACCAGCGAGCGCAGGCTCCATTACGGGCAGCACCAACGTATGTGCAGGCAGTAGTGTCACGCTATCCGATGCAGCGACAGGTGGCACATGGAGTGCGAGGGCGGGAGCGGTGAGCATAGGAAGTATGACTGGTGTTGTAACAGGAATAAGTGCAGGCACAGCAACCATAAGCTATACAATAACCAATCGTTGCGGTGCCCTAGCTACAGGCAGAACAGTGACGGTGAACCCTGATGTGGTGCCAACAATAAGCATCAGCGAAACTACGGATACGCTATGTGCGGGGGGATTAGCACATTTTACTTCAGTGATCACGAATGGCGGCACAGCACCTGCTTATCAATGGCGCGTGAATGGCGGTGCAACAGTATCGGGCAGCATATATAGCTATACACCCTCAAATGGCGATGAGGTTACAGCAACACTCACCAGCAATGCGTCATGTGCATTGCCTGCCAGTGTAGTGAGCGATACTGTAACTATGACCGTGAACCCGCAGGTGATACCGGTTGTCGTTATTACAGCAACACCCCCCGGCCCGATATTGATAGGAGGAACAAAGACTTTCGTAGCGACTGTAAGCAATGGGGGCACAGCTCCGGCCTATCAATGGATGCTTAATCGTGTTGCTATACCTGGCGCAACCAATGCCAGCTATGCGGCTGCTAACTTTAATGATGGTGATACAGTGTTTTGTGTGGTTACAAGCAGTGGTGTATGTGGAGGCAATACCGCATTTTCAAATGAGCAGGGTATAGTAGTCTACAATAATGTTGGGATAAAATCAATGGCTACTAAAGAGGACGTGTCTGTTTACCCTAATCCGAACAATGGTGCGTTTACTATAAAAGGCAATATAGACAACACAGATGAAGAGGTAAGCATTGTTATTACCGACCTGCTTGGGCAAGAGGTATATCGCACAAATACTATTGCGCACAAAGGTGTGCTAAGTACTGAGGTTCAATTAAGTAAGTCTGTAGCCAACGGCATGTATCTCGTAAGTATAAATACAACAGGAGGTGTCCGGGTGTTTCATATGGTAATAGCCCAATAGCAGGTGGGTTTTATCTGCATCTTTCCGTAACTTTGCGGCCTCAATTATTAATAAAATAATATGGATTCGCAGAAGATAACCATGGGCCACGATGGCCGCCTCAATGTACCTGATCAACCAATCATTCCATTTATAGAAGGAGACGGTATAGGACCGGACGTATGGAACGCGAGCAAAATGGTACTCGATGCTGCTGTCGCCAAAACCTATGGTGGCAAGCGCAAGATAGAATGGAAGGAGATACTGGCAGGCGAAAAGGCGTTCAACCAAACAGGTGAATGGCTGCCTGCGGCCACACTGGATGCGGCCAAGGAGTACCTGGTATCTATAAAAGGCCCGCTCACAACACCTGTAGGCGGCGGCATCCGATCGCTGAATGTGGCTATGCGCCAGGAATTGGACTTGTATGTATGCCTGCGCCCTGTGAAATGGTACAAAGGTGTACCCTCGCCGGTGGTACATCCTGAGAACGTGAACATGGTCATCTTCAGGGAGAATACAGAAGATATATATGCAGGTATAGAATTTGCCAGCGGCACACCCGAGGCGAAAAAAATGATAGATTTCCTCACCAATGAAATGGGCGTGGGTAAGAAGATACGTTTCCCTGAATCATCAGCAATAGGCATCAAACCGGTATCCAAAGAGGGTAGTGAGCGGCTGGTACGCGCAGCTATAGAGTATGCGCTGGAGCATAAGCTGCCATCGGTGACGCTGGTGCACAAAGGCAACATTATGAAGTATACCGAAGGTGGCTTCAAGATATGGGGCTATGAGCTGGCCGAGCGCGAGTTTGGTGATAAGGTATATACCTGGGGCCAGTGGGAGAATGCGAAGAAGACACAAGGCGAAGACGCTGCCAATGCAAAAATGAAGAACGCAGAAGCGCTGGGCAAGTTGATAGTGAAAGATGTGATAGCCGATAATTTTTTACAGCAGATACTCTTAGCCCCAAAGGATTGCTCGGTAGTGGCTACACTCAACCTGAATGGTGATTATATATCAGACTCTGCGGCTGCGGCTGTGGGTGGCATAGGTATATCGCCGGGGGCTAATATCAATTATAAAACAGGTTACGCGGTATTTGAGGCCACACATGGCACCGCCCCCCGCTTTGCCAACACCAATACCATGAACCCGTCATCGTTATTGCTCAGCGGCGTGATGATGCTGGAATATATGGGTTGGCACGAGGCCGCTGTGAGCATAGAAGAGGCGCTGGCTACCACCATTAAGCGCAAGAGGGTGACCATAGACTTCTACAACCTGATGCACGATGCTACTTTACTGAAAACCAGCGAATTTGCAGAGGAAATTGTAAAGAGCCTGAAGTAACCGGTGATCTGCCTATCAATATTTCAGGAAAAGGCTATTAAATTGGATGGATTTAAGTTAAATTTGTAATCCCTGTTTAAGGGATACACATGCAATTCAACCTCGCCTCATACATAGATCACACCGCATTAAAGCAGGCCACATCAATATCTGATGTAGATAAGCTATGCCTTGAAGCCTCCATGGAAAGTTTTGCCGCAGTCTGTATCCCGCCCAAGTATGTGAGTAGCGCCCGTAAGCTGCTGGACGGGTCGGGTGTGAAGGTGGCTACGGTCATTGGCTTCCCGCTTGGTTTCATTGGTATAGCGGCCAAGGTGAAAGAGATGCAGGACGCGTTGGCGCTTGGCGCAGATGAACTGGATATGGTGATAGACCTGAGCGCCCTGAAAAGCGGCGACTGGCAGCACCTCGAAGAAGAAATAAAAGAATGCCTCAAGCCGGTGTATGATGCGGGTAAGGTATTGAAGGTAATCGTGGAGAGCGGTATGCTTACCACAAATGAGCTGCTCTCCTGTTGTGCATTATACGGTAACTACGAAATAGACTACATGAAGTCCTCTACAGGCTATGCCGATAAAGGAGTAACGGTAGATGCCGTGACGCTGATGCGGGCCAACCTGCCCAGGCGTATAGGTATCAAGGCATCGGGCGGCATACGCACTTATGCTTTTGCCAAGGAACTGATAGATGCGGGTGCCATACGGCTGGGCTGCTCTGCCAGTATGCAGATCATGAAAGAAAGCAGGGAGGCAGATAAGAAATAATGAAGGGGCTGTACTACATAACATCAAAACTGCTGTTGCTGCCACTGTTGGTGACGGCACAGGATGTGGTGGTGCATTCTGATCCGCGGTTGTCGGCTGTACTAAAGAAACAACATACCGAAGAGATCGCCTCGGCTGCCGTTGCAACACAGCATAGGGCTGCTGCCAAAACAACGCACCCAAGCCCGGCAGATGTATCTGCGCGTGCGTTGGCAGTGAATACTCCTGCTGCCGCAGCCAAGCCCGGGGATATAACCCTGAAGCCCGGTGCGGTAGCATCTGTGGCGCTATATGGCCCCGCGGCGGCAAAAACAGAGCCACTACCAGCTACAGTAAAAGGCCATGCGGCAGGTTGGACCCCACCGGTCAGGAATGTAAAGGTGATCTATTCCGGCAAAGGTTTCAGGGTGCAGATATATAATGGTACCGATCGCGCAAGGGCGCTGGCGATAAAAAGCGAGTTCATGCGCAATAATCCCGGTGTACGTACTTATCTTACATTTACACCGCCTTGTTTCAGGGTGAAGGTGGGCAACTACCGCAACCGCAGCGATGCTGTGGGTATGTGGCGCGAAGCCAACTCCACCTACAACCCCAGCATGATAGTGCCCGACATAATAACGATCAGTACTTTTTAGCGATTGGCTGCAATGCCGCACATTCTAAAGCAACTAGCAGATGATATTGAAGATACAGGAAAAAGCAGCAGCATATTTCCCCGAGGTACAAGCCATACGCCACCACATACACGCCCATCCCGAATTATCTTTTGAAGAACACAATACATCGGCATTCATATCCGGCAAGCTGGCCGCATGGGGCGTTAAGCACCAGGCAGGTGTGGCGGGTACAGGCATAGTGGCCATCATAGAAGGTAAGAACCCGGGCAAGCGCTGCATAGCCCTGCGTGCCGACATGGATGCCTTGCCCATACAGGAAAAGAATGAAACAGAATACCGCTCACAAAACGCAGGTGTGATGCACGCCTGCGGGCACGATGTGCATTCCAGCTGCCTGCTGGGTGCCGCAAAAATATTGCAGGAGCTAAAGGCTGAATTTGAAGGCACGATAAAGCTCATTTTTCAGCCGGGTGAAGAGATGCACCCCGGCGGTGCCAGCCTGATGATCAAAGAGGGTGTACTCGAAAATCCTAAGCCGGATGCCATCTTCGCGCTGCATGTATATCCCAATCTGCCATCGGGTACGGTGGGATTCAGGGCTGGGCAGTATATGGCCAGTGCCGATGAATTGTACATCACCATTGAAGGCAAAGGCGGCCATGCAGCGCTGCCCCACCAAACAGTGGATCCCATCAGCATTGCCGCGTTGGTGATCACGGGCCTGCAACAGGTTGTCTCTCGCAAGAGCAATCCGCTTGTACCATCCGTGCTTACATTTGGTAAGATACAGGGTGGCTTTGCCACCAATGTGATACCGGATAAAGTGGAACTGCTGGGTACCTTCCGAACCATGAATGAGCAATGGCGCTACGAAGCGCACCAATGGATCAAAGACTTTGTGCACAAGACCTGCGAAGCATACGGTGCTACAGCCATAGTAGATATACCTGCCGGCTATCCTTCCTTATTCAACGATCCTGCCCTCACCGCAAAAGCCGAAAGCTGGGCAAAAGAATACCTGGGCGATGCCAATGTGCGCACATTAGATATGCGCATGGCCGGCGAAGATTTCAGCTTCTATACATTGAATATGCCGGGCTGCTTCTTTCGCATTGGCACCAATAAAGACGGCAAAGAATTTACCGCGCCCGTACATAATGCCCACTTCGATATAGACGAGGCCGCCCTGCAAACAGGTATGGGCATGATGGCCTGGTGTGCGGTGAAGGCATTGGAAGGGTAAATATACTTTTTCGGATTTCGTTACCCCTTCCCCCATACCAGCACTGCATTACAGCCTCCGAAACCGGATGCTGTCTTTAGTGCGTAGTTGATAATAGCCGGTTGTAGCGTTCGCGTGATGTTGAGCGCCTTGGGTACGCCGAGGTCTTGAAATCCCGCAGAGGGAACGAGTTTTTGGTGTTTCATGCTTTCCAGTATCATGATGCTTTCAAGTATACCTGCTGCGCCCAGCGTGTGGCCTATGTAGCCTTTGAAGCTGTGTACGGGAGCGTGTAATAGTCCCGCAACATCAAATGCTTTTGATTCCATCTCATCATTATATACTGTGGCAGTACCGTGTGCGGAGATCAGCCCTACCTGCGTAGGTGAGATGCCTGCCGAGCCGAGCGCGCGGGTGATGGCTGTGGCAAGTTCTTCGCCTGTGCGAGATGGACCGGAAATGTGGTTTGCATCGTTGGATGTAGCGCCACTCAATAGCTGTGCTTGCGGGCTGCTGGTGTGCTGTATCGAGAGTACAATAGTACCTGCACCCTCGCCAAGCGTGATGCCCTTACGTGTCGCATCAAATGGCCGGCATGGCTCGTCTGATATAGCCTGGAACGACCGGAAGCCACTGAGCACAAAACGCGAAAACCTGTCGCAACCGGTAACTACCGCATGTTTGTACTGCCCCGAGCGCAACAACCTCGCTGCATGTTGCAACGCGATAACGCCTGATACACACGCATGGGAAATGACCACAGGCTTTGCTGTGATGCCCAGGTATGTGGCTATGCGTTGTGCAGAATTATGAAGCATCATCCGCTCATCAGCTACATTGCCCAGCAGTTCTATGTTGCCCTTGGTAGTGGCGAGGATAAAGACGGTGTCCTTTAAATGGAGCGGAGTATCCAACTCTTCAAGGGCCTTACCTGCCGAGTAGGCTGCCAGTTGCTCAAACGGGAATAGCTGTTGTGCTGATCGTATTTGTGCCTGTATGGCCTGCCATTGCACCGTTGCTATACGCGATGCCATAAACGGTACGGCATCAAGCGTAGGGTCTGTGTATTGTTGTATGCCTGTTTTGCCTGCGCATACGCCTTGCCAGTGCGCATCGGTGGTGTTACCCATGCCCGATACCATGTGTGTGGCTATAGCGAAAACAGGACGCATTATGCCGCAGGGTTGGTGGATACGAATATCTTGAACTCGCAGCTGGCTATTTCTTTTTCCCCCAGCATTACTCTGCCTTTTACATGGTGAAAATTCAGCACTGCCTGCTCGAATGTGACCTCCGTTGTGATGGTCTCATTTACCTTTGGTAAAGAAAGTATCTGAACATTCTTTAGCATGGCTATGTAGCCGAGTGGCGTTGGCTGGCCGTTCTCTTTGGCATGGTAGCCTGTGCCTGTGCCTGCGGTTTGTGCCATGTTCTCTATAAGGCCCGGCTCGGTAAACAGGCCGTTGGTCACGAGTATATTATCCTCAGTAATATCGAACGTTGACCTGGTGGTGGTGCCGTCTGCACTCAGCAGGTTGCTGATCATCACAAAGGGCGGGCGCTGCGGCAAATAGACTAATATATCGGGACTCATGAGCGGTTTTAAATAGACTGCCTCAAAAATAGACATTCAGCGGCAATTTTCTCGCGATATATGCAGGATGGCCCATCGCCTCAAAAAAATATAGCACAATGCGTATTATTTTTTATTTTTGAAAGATATATGAACCGTACTGTAAAAATACTGCTGCCCATATTGCTGTTAGTTGCCGCCATCAACCTGTTGGCGCAGCAAAAGACAGTCGGCAAAAATGACAAGCAGTCTAAACTTGTTTCGGGCAAGAAGGTATTTATGCCCCCGGTATACCTGGGTAACTACCAATGCAGCGGCGGGCCATTGAAGAAGGCGGAGTTGGAACAACTGCTCCATCATCAACTCACGTCAAAAGACGCAGACGGCACTAAGTATAAGATCCTGGAGTTTACATTCACATATGCCGAGGCGCAGATGTACGAAGACTCTATTGGCAATCCACTCTTCACTACAGATTATGCCTCTGAGTATTGCCCCGGCGATACAGTGAGCGCCAGCATTTCGGCTAATATGCCTTCCAGGCTGAAGCCGGGAGATAGTGTATTCTTTGACCGCATAAAAATTGTTCGCTATACAAAGAACGGCACCGGTACAATGCCCGACACGACTGCCTTTGAAGGCAAGCCTTTCAAGTGTTATGTTATCCGTTAATTGAGCAGCAGTATATTTACGCTACGCTGTAGTATATTGAAGGCTATCTCGGCCATCAGGTTCTCTTTATCCAATGTGGGGTTTACCTCTGCTATCTCGAAGCAGCAGATCTTGTGGTGTTGCATAAACGACGCTATCAGGTCTTCGGCCTCGCGCTGGCGCAGGCCATTGCTCACGGGTGTACCGGTGCCACGGGATATCGAACTGTCGAGGCTATCTACGTCAAAAGATACATAAATATCATCGCAGTTGGCTAGGTGCAGGAAGGTTTGGCGCAGCACATTCTCCACGCCCTTGCGGCGTATCTCGGCTACATTGATCACCTTTATGCCGCCCTTTTTTATGATAGCCTCTTCTTCTTTTTCATAGTCGCGCAGGGCTATGAATACAATGTCTTCCGGCTCTATCTTGGGTTGTATCTTACCTATGTTCTTTAGTTTGTTCCAGTATTCAAGGGTTTGAGCATCAGGGTCGTGCGCCTTATATGCTGCATTGTCTTCGGCCAGGGATATCGCCAGTGGCATACCGTGCATGTTTCCCGATGGGGTGGTGTAGGGGGAGTGCAGGTCGGCATGGGCATCGATCCATACCACACCAAGGCGGCGCTTGGGGCGGGCCATTTTAAGGCCGGCGATGGTAGCGCCCGCTGTACTGTGGTCGCCGGAGATAAGCAACGGGAACAAGCCCGACTTCACAGTATCACAAACCGACTTAGATACGCGCTCGTACATAGTATGTACTCCCTGTATGCGCTTGGCATAGGGCGATGCCACCGGCTCATACAGCAGCCTGTTCTCATTCTCCACCACCTCCGATGGGAAGTTGACAAAAAGATTGCTCATGAAATCGAGCGCGGCTATTTTTATGGCATCTATACCCAGGCTGGCACCGCGGGTACCAGCCCCGATCTCCGACCGTACTTCTATGATCTTGATGTTGCGCATAGGGTATAAAGGTAGCGAAATAGTGCAAAGTGAATAGCAACTGGTGATTGCTTAATATTGAAATAGCATTACATTTGATTTATTATTTCGTTAAAAGCATATTTATTAACACGATCCAAAATAATGCAGTTCAATAATACACCCAGGCTTAGAAGGCTACTGCTGGCCATTTTATTGCTTTGTACCTCAGCCGCACATGCACAAAGCGCCAACTTTATTGTGAAGGATGAGCAGGGCAAAGTGATCAATACCGCCGCGCAAAAAGGCAAAGTGATATTCCTCAATTTCTGGGCGCTTTCCTGTGCGCCATGCAAAGCCGAGATGCGCACCATAGACCAGCTCCGCGACCACTTTAAGAACGATACCGATGTACTGATACTCCCTGTGGATGTGGATAGCGACCTGCCAAACTCCACCGCCTTTATGCAGCAGCATGGCTATGGCTTGCGCATATATACGATAGGGGGTGTTGTATCACAGGATTACTTCCACGGCATACTACCCACCACACTGGTCATCGGCAAAGATGGCAAAGTAGCCCGCTTTACAGAAGGTGGGAATGACTACGGCAGTAAAGCGTTTTTTGACTTTATGCAAGACCTGCTGAATAAGTAATAGCTACTTTATCGGCGCAGCCTGTGGTTGCAGGTAGTCCTTTCTGCGCAGCACAAAATTCTGGCCGAGGTATACTTTTCTTACCTGCTCATCGGCGGCCAGTTCTTCTGCGGTGCCGGCCTTTAGTATCTTGCCTTCAAACAGCAGGTAGGCGCGGTCGGTTATAGAGAGTGTTTCCTGCACATTGTGGTCGGTAATGAGGATACCTATGTTCTTGTATTTAAGGGTGGCCACAATGCTTTGTATGTCTTCTACGGCTATGGGGTCTATACCTGCAAAGGGCTCATCCAGCAATATAAATTTGGGGTTCACAGCCAGGGCGCGGGCTATCTCTGTGCGCCTTCTTTCTCCGCCGCTCAGTACATCGCCGTTGCTTTTGCGTACATGCGCCAGGTGAAATTCTTCCAGCAGGTCTTCGAGCTTTATGGCCTGCTCTTTGCGGGTCAGCTTCGTCATTTCCAGCACTGCCGATATATTGTCTTCCACAGTCAGTTTACGGAATATGGAGGCCTCCTGCGGCAGGTAGCCTATGCCCATCTGCGCGCGCTTGTACATAGGCAGCTTGGTTATGTTCTCTCCATCCAGGAACACATCGCCCTCCTTGGGTTTCACCAGCCCCACCACCATGTAGAAGGAAGTCGTTTTGCCTGCGCCGTTTGGCCCCAGCAATCCCACTATCTCGCCCTGGTTCACATCAAACGACACATGGTTCACCACAGTGCGTTTGCCGTATTGCTTTACAAGTCCTTCTGTATGTATCCTCAAAACTTCGGTGGGTTTGTGCAAAAATAGGTAACCTGCGCCAATTGGCTTTAAACAGCCCCTTGCGTTTAACAATTCTTTTCCTAGGGCCTTTGTTGTAGCTCCGGTAGTTTTTTGATGATCTTAGACGCGATCACAGCAAACAGCCCGAGCACTATACCGGAGAAGATGCCAACGAACGGCCCCATAGCCAGCATGGATTGAGTAACAGACAGCCCGAATTCAGTCTTCATTTTTGCGTACCCTTCAGCCTCTGCGGCATGGTGGGCCATATATGCGCCCGACTGCATAATGTGTATGCCTGTCACCCATACACAGTTCACTATGCTCACCAGCAAGCCATGCAGAAAGTACCTGCCCGGCGCGTATTTGGCAATAAAGTAGGCGCAGATGAGGAAACTAAACAACCAGCATATAGGCTCTATGCCCGAGGGGATCAGCGATACCGTGGCAAATGCCATAACCAGCCCAAACAGTGACAATGCGAAAATGAGCTTCCAGTTCATGTAATTTTGTTTAATTATTTCAAAGCTAATAAAAATCCCCAATAATGCTATATGTATGGCCGTGTAGCCCGTTCAATGAAGAATACCCGCCGGAATTTTGAATTTTGAATGTATAACGCTTATCTTAGCGCAAACATCTTTGTATGAAGAAAATATTTTTTTCAATTATTGCGTTATTGGTGGGCTGCATTATGTTCTGCGGCTGCTCCAAAAGCACAGGTAACCTCACCATCAACCCCTACCTTACCGCCAGCATAGGCACTTATAACTTTACCTCAGCTACTGTAGTACCCTCTACGCTCGATACCCAGTCTCATGATTCTACCATCGCATTCATCATTACCGGCAATACCGTAGACCAATCTACCCCGCACGATAAGATCATGCTGAGCGTGAATAAGTATAAAATGCAGACGGGCGTATTCTCCATAGTGCAGGGCCAGGCCAGCGCGTGGTACATACATTCCGGCGTTACAGATGCTGCCGCGGGCGGCATTGTAGCCATCACGCACATTACCTCTAATTCCGTTATCGGTTACTTCTCGTTCAATACTTACAGCGGCATATCGGTACTCAACGGGGCTTTTTCTGTAGCCTTGCCGTAGCCAAAAACGTTATTTTTCCTTTTGATGTACCAAAACGGCCTGTTTTAGCGTTAATTTTGTACGAGTAGTTTGTGCTTATGAAAAGGCTGGTTATTGCTATTATTGCTTTGATTTGTGTGTGCGCGTTTTCCTGCAAAAAGGTAAGCGGCCCTGCCAATGGCAAAAGTGTGCAGCCCAACAATAACCGCGACTCCACAGTAAACATCATCTGCACCATCAATAGTGTTAGCTGGACAACCGATTCGGCATTCGGACTCCTGCAAAAGCAATCGGCCAACGACAGCGGTGTGGTGAACCTCATCATCAATGCTACCAACTACAGCGGCGCGATACCTACCTCCATGCAGTTGTACATCACCAATTACACAGGCCCCAATACCTATAGCATAGCGCCACCGGCCAACACAGCTACCTACTACATAGGCAACAACCGCAACTTCGCCACCGGCGGCCAGATCATCATCACCAGCGATACCGCCTATGCCCTCAAAGGCACCTTCAACTTCATCGCCGATACCATCACGGTAGCCTCAGGGGTGTTCAATGTGGCATTGCCGTAAGATACCCGTTTTATAGCCGTTACAGATGCCTGTGTTGGTGTCAGACCGACTGCTCACGAGTGCGGGTAAATTAAGCAGATATGCCTTCGCTCGTTATATCAGGTGTTCTTATTTTCCCGGTATTAGGCCGTAAAGTTGTTTTTTTCAGGAGCTTTCTGCTATGATACACTGTGAGAATATGAATAAGGCCTTTGTTGACGATCTTATAAATTATGCGATAATTACCTTCTATTAATTCCCTGACTGATTTATAATTAAGTTCAGGTACAATCCGTCCTGTGAGTGGGAATTGCTCCAGTATTTCTGTTTTCTTAAAAAATTTGCTAACCTGGAGTTTTGCGTAAAAAAACAGGATCGTAACCGATGTATGTTGCTATATCATCAATATCAGAAAGCGCTTGGTCTGTAAAAACTATTTGAGCCATTTCTTCAAACGCATTTTTGCATCCTCCATAGAAACTACTTCTCCTGCTTCTGATTGTGCTAAGCCAATATGGATCTTTTCCAGCAAAACAGTACGCTCGATAGCATCTTCTGCCTCAAATTTTGAAGGCAGCGAATTAATGGATTCTAGAACTTCTTTTTTAGTAAGCATACTATTAAATTACTGAAATAAAGTCAAAAAATGCAACCAAGTTCTATTATCCTAAACCGGGTGTATCCTCGCCGCTGTTGGTGTTCCTCACCAACGGCCTCGCGAAGATGAGGTAATGCTGAGCAGTAATAAGTATGAATTCATCTGCAGGAGTAACCTGCGCGAGCTTCTTGGTGAGGAACACCAACAAGGGCTGGAAAACCGGGTGTATCTATACTTGCCCCGGCAATGTCCTATTCACTGGAATTTTTTTTTTGTGGATAACTCCAATTGTAGTTTCTTCTATAAGTGGGTGTTGGCAAGGGTTTTGGCTGTATTTAATTTTTTAGATGTCCCATTGCATGTCACATTTGGGACAGAGTAGATTTTTTAACGCAAAGTCGCAAAGGTTTCGCAAAGTGCGCAAATCTTTGTGTGCGTAAAGGTTTCACACAATCCTCCTACGCTATGGCTTCGGCGGATGATAAGGCCACCAAGGTTTCACAAGGCACACAAAGCACATGGCTGAAATGATGCTTCCCCTCCTACGCTATATTCACTACCGTTGATAGCTACGGCGGGCAAAGTATGGCACAAAGGTCGCTTATAAAGGAATACGGGCCAAGACGAAAAAACTATGGGGTGTTTTATAAAATAGATATAGCACCTTTTTTAGTATATTCGCATAAACATTTATACCTCTAATGAGTACACTCCGCGTACATATGGTACTGCTTCTTGTTTGTATTGGGTTGTATCCTTCCCATGCGCAAACTATTTTTTATCAACGAGACAGCAGTATAAAAGTATATGCTTATGGCAGACAGCAAACACTTGCGTGGTGTGGGGGCTTTAACAGTTCGCAGTTTGCGATGGGCGACCTGAACAATGACGGATTGCAAGACCTTGTTGTTTTTGATGCAGAAGTAGGATTGAGGACATTTATCAATAAGGGAACAGTAGGCAACCCTGATTATCAATTTGCGCCTGAATATGCGCTTAATTTCCCGCCTGTGCTGGGCTACCTGCAACTTGCTGATTATAACTGTGACGGCATACCAGACCTTTTTCAACAGAGTTTAGGTATTGGCGGTACGGTAGCAAGTGGCTTTTCTGTATATAAAGGTTACTATAACTCGGCAAACCAGCTTTGCTTTACTTTTTATAAAAACCTGATTTATAACGACCCAATTTTGGGGCTGCAATATACATACAACAACCCCGGCGACATACCAGCGATTGTGGATGTGGACAATGACGGAGACCTTGATTTCTTATCTTATGACGACAATGGACTGCGTATGTGCTTATACAAAAACATACGGGTAGAACTTGGCCTGTCTTGTGACAGCATAGTAATAGAACTTGCAGATCATTGCTGGGGCCGATTTAGCAGTGGAGGTGATACTGTACATATAGGTTGTTCAAATTTTGGGTACTTTGGCAATAACGCATGCCTTGTAGACTACGATATGGATGGCGACTATGATTATTTTGGTGGCAAAGTTGGTTTTAGCAATATATCTTTCTTAGAGAATGGGCGCATACCTTATAACCCATCAGGCGCTGATTCTATGGTTTACCAGGATGTGACTTGGCCATCAAGTGGTACTAAGGCGAATGTTCCCTCGTTCCCTGCTGCCTATAATATAGATGTAGACCAGGATGGCAAGAAAGACCTCATAATAGCGCCTAACTATACTGAACTGGGGCAGAACTACAACAGCATATGGTACTATAAAAACCTGAGTGTGCCAGGCGGGGCCAACTGGCAATTTCAATCGGACAGTTTTTTAACTGATCAAACGATAGATATTGGCTCATCTGCACACCCCACACTTTTTGATATTAACAAGGATGGCAAGCCAGATCTTATTATTGGTTCGGGAGGATACTACCAGGATAGTACAGGTTATTTGCGCAGCCGTATATCCTGCTACATCAATACAAGCACACCGGGAAGCCCTTCCTTTACATTGCAAACCAAAGACTTGCTAGGTATGGATTCTTTTAATTTTGTAGGCGCAGCGCCGGCATGTGGCGATATAGATAATGATGGCAAAGCCGACTTAATTATAGGCCACACAGACGGCACCTTATCTTATTTTAAGAATATGGCAGCCAGCGACCTTGTAGCACCGGACTGGCAGCTTGCGCAGCTTTATTTGAAGGATGTGAATGGTGATACTATAAACACAGACGGCAGCGCAGCGCCTGTTATCTATGATGTAGATAAGGATGGCAAGAATGACCTGGTGATAGGTAGCACACACGGTGGGTTGTATTACTACCAAAATGTAAGTACAACGCCGGGTAACATACAATTGAAACTGATGAATACGCATTTAGGCAATGCGTATGCTGATCTCCGTGTTACTTACGGTGTAAATAGTACACCCTTCATTGGCAAAATAGATACCACTAATACAGACTATCTATTGATGGGCGGTTATTCGGGCAATCTCTACCTGTATAGCGGTATAGGTAGCGGCGATACTACTTCAACTTATGCCCTTCTTGATTCTCAATACTCTTACACAGATACTACTTATAACCTTTATAACCACCCTGGTACGACTTATGGGATATATAGTTCCCATTATACAAGCCCTGTGATTGGAGACGTTGCAGGTGATGGCAGCTTGTACCTGATAGTAGGTACTACCACAGGTGGTGTAGAGCTGTATAAACGTGGTGTGTATGCCGGCGCAGGAGTTGCTACCATACCAGGCCAGAGCAAATTTGCCTTATACCCAAACCCTGCATCTGAACGCATCAATGTAGCGTGGCAAAATGCTGCCGCACAAAGCACTATACTTAGCATACTGAACATGGAAGGGCAAGAAGTTTATGGCATTACATTAGCTCCGAATGAAGACCATACAAGCATCAATATCTCCATGCTGCCTGGTGGCGTTTATACTTGTGTGCTGCAAAATGCTACCGGCAGGAGGTATGAGAAGTTTAGCGTGGTGCGGTGATTTATATTCTTACTCGCATTGCGTACTGCAAGAACCGGAGTATCACATCTGACAAAGCAGGAGACACGCACGAGTACAACCTCCCTGAAAGTAACTTTAATCAGCTACTTTGCCAGCAGCATTGATCATCGAAATAATTGCTGTTGTCATCCGCTCAAAATCACCTGTATTATCTACAACACCTATTGCACAATCAAACTTGGTATTGTCTTTCAGGTATAGCGTAAAACCTTTCCCCTTGCCGCCTGAAAGAACATAGGATTGGATGTCGCTTACCTGTATCTGCCGGTCAGCGGCATGATCGCAAAATGGCTGGGATAAGTACTTTACCATTATTTTGTCGCCGGCTATTCCCAGTTCTATCCGTTGCTGAAAATATTTTATCAAAAAAGGTAAAGCGAAGAAAGGGCACATGACGAGTAAAAACGCAAATAAGCCCCGTATACCGGCAGCAGCAACAATTACACAATCCAGTACAATAGTGATCAACATTATAGCCATCAACACCAGGGTAGCCTTGCCTGAAAAATAACGTGTTTGATAAACCATGATTGCCGGGTTGTGGTATAAATGTAAATAATTTCGCTGTGCTTTTGCTGCTATTTTTCTTGTATAATAGTCCTGATAAGATCAACCCCACAAAAAAACGTCCCGCAAATGCAGGACGTTTTCAGGTATTTTATATCGCTTACTTAATATCCGGGTGTGGGGGAGGAGGGTTCACATCCGCTCCCGATTTTGATTCGTCTTCATTAGCAGAGCGGTAAGTAACGATGTTCTCATCACCTGCTTCGCCATACTTGAAGATGAAGCGCTGGCGGGCTATGTTGTTCTTTTCGCCCATGTACTCGATCACTGCATTTACATGCTCCCAGGAGTGCTGCTCCTTGATCTTGCTGCCGCTGCCGCCGCCCAGTATCACTGCCTTGCAGTTAGGGTTGGCCTGCATCTGTGCTGCCAGTGTGGCCAGTTGGGCTTCCATACCTGTGGTTATATGGTTGCCTGCTGTAAATAGCAGCGTGCCTGCGCCTATGCTGCCACATGCGGTCTTGCTGGTGCCCATATCTTTACATGCATCTGGGCAAGGGCATTTGCCTACGCCATCGGCATCTACCGGCTGGCACTCTGTAGGCGTTATCAGCTGCTTGTCTTTATAATCGGGTACCCCATCGCCATCGGTATCCAGCGGGCAGCCGTGCGAGTCTACGGCTACACCTGCCGGTGTTTTGGGGCATTTGTCGAACTGGTCGGTGATGCCGTCGCCATCTTCATCCGGCAATACCGGGTTAGGCAGTATCATATGGCGCGGATAAGACAGCTCGCTATACGCATGGTCCAGCGGGTTGATCCAGTACAAAGGCTCCACTGATTTCTTCTTGGTTTTGAGGTTGTAATTCAATCCTAAGGAAAGATAGTTGATCGCATCTGATGAACGGCCTTTTCCCGGAACGCCACCCAATGATTGCCCGAACGGCGAACCATCTATGTATGGGTCATTGGATGGGAAGGTGTAGCGCTCTTCGATCTGTATGTTTATCTTCTTACTGAATTTGTACTGCATGCCTGCGCCTATGCTTGGCGCAAAGTCCAGTTTTTTGTTGTCCAGTATGTGGGGGCCGCCGCCATTGTCGGCTGCGGTCTCATAAGTTTTGTCCATTCCGCTTTTCAGCTCCTTGCGTATTTTGCTGGCCTTGGCCGAAGGGTCTGTTACTATCTTGCTGAAATCGTATGGCGCATAGTTGCCATCGAGTGCGTTGACGCGGGTCTTATAGGCAAACCCACCCAGTCCGAAATAACCAAAGAAGGAAATAGAGTTGCGGGCATGGTGGAAATTGATGTTGTAGGCATTGAACATAAGGTCCAGCGTAGCCTGCGAAGCCTCTGTGCGGGTAGCCCTGTATATGGCATTGGCCCCTGTGCCGCCGGTGTTATAAAAGCCAGGCTTATAACCAAATGTAGTATACGGGGCATCATAGCCAGTAGTAGCTTGCCTGTCCAGGTTCTTGGCTACGCCATATATATATTCGCCACGCAGGGAGAAGATATAGCCCAGCGACTTGCGCACGCTCAGGTCCAGGCCAAAGCCGCCCGGTATCAGGCTGGGTACATTGCCCACCACATCAAAAAGCCCCAACCCAAAGCCTACCTCCCACTGGTTGCGGGGCTTGGGTGGGAATATCTCCTGGTGGTCCATGTATTTATGAAACTGCTTGGCGCGGAATTTTGGGTAATAAGCGGAGTCGAACGGGTCGTAGTTTTTGCCCCTGTATGTCATATCCCTGTTCGACCATTGCGGTGAAGATGTCTTGCTGGCAGTATCGGCACCGGGTGTTTGTGCGTTGGGCGTGCTTTCCTGCGCAAAAGAAGCCTGCGACAACAAAACCGACAGCCCGGCAACTAATAAATACTTCATTTTATACATAGATCGTGTATTTATGGTCATATTGCTATATTAAACACCTGGGCAAAGGTAATACAGGTGGGTAACAAAAAACAAACCAATGATCAAATAAACAGGTATTTTGCCAATTAATTGTGTGATAAGGACCGTGCCTGTAAAAAAAATATGGCGGTTCGCATTCTTATCTCGACTTTTACATTTTACCCGCAGGCAGCATCAATGGAACTTGTACATAAAGTAATAGGCACAGAGTTAGCATCGTTCGAAAAAAAGTTCACGGATAGTGTCAAGAGCACTAACCGCCTGCTTGACCGTATCATGCGCTTTATCATCAGGCGCAAGGGCAAGCAGATGCGCCCCATGTTCGTTTTTCTTTCGGCCAAAATAGCGGGCGGTATCAATGATGCCACATATCGTGCAGCATCCCTCATAGAGCTGCTGCACACGGCCACGCTGGTGCATGATGATGTGGTAGACGACTCCATGAAGCGCCGCAACTTCTTCTCTATCAATGCCCTCTGGAAAAATAAAATAGCCGTGCTGGTGGGCGACTACCTTTTATCAAAGGGCTTGCTGCTCTCTATAGATAATGGCGATTATAAGATTCTACAGATCACATCGCGCGCGGTAAAGGAAATGAGCGAGGGCGAGTTGCTGCAAATGGAAAAAGCCCGCAAGCTGGATATAGATGAGTCCGTTTATTTCGAGATCATCCGCGCCAAAACGGCTTCCCTGCTGTCCTCGGCCTGTGCTGCCGGCGCTTACTCTGCCACCGATGACGAGGCAGTATCAGACCGCTTTCGCCTCTTTGGCGAAAAGGTGGGCATCGCCTTCCAGATTAAGGACGACCTCTTCGATTACGGGCAAGACAACATAGGCAAGCCCACCGGTATAGACATCAAAGAAAAGAAGATGACCCTGCCGCTCATATACACGCTACAACATGCCGATAGCGCCACCAAGCGCCGCCTCATATATACGGTAAAGAACAACAGCACCGACAAAGTAAAAGTGAACGAGGTCATCAGTGTAGTGCAAAAATCGGGAGGCATAGAATATGCCCACAAAAAGATGCTGGCCTACAAAGAAGAAGCCCTGCAAATACTGCATACCTATCCCGATACCCCCGCCCGCCAGGCCATGGAAGAGCTTGTGAATTTCGTGATAGACCGGAAGTATTAATTCGACAATTTGGCAATTCTTCAATGTTGTAAATGTGATAAATGTGATCGGAATTTGCCACACAATTGTCGGAATGGGATTTGGAATTTGAGTTCTGGATTTTGGGATTTGTTGCCGATAGCTATCTGATGAGAATTGAAAATTGGGATTTGGAATTTGTCCCCTGGAATTTGTACCCTGGAATTTGTACCCTGGGATTTGAATCACTTGATCTTTATCTTCAGATCATCCAGCGTTCTCATTGCGCATTCGGGGCAGGTGGCTTTTATGTCGTCAAACTCTACTATGGTGCCTGCCGGTGCATCCTTTATTTCCTGTAGTATGTCCTTGGTCAGGAATATCCCTTTTACGGGTATGGTGGCCCCGCCCTTTGGTGTACTTACCTTGAAGGTGTATTGCTTAATGCTGTAAGGGTAGCTATACAACGAGCCGGGGAATGCGCTCTTCAGCGCCGTTTGTGCCAGCAGGTCTTTGCGCTGTGCTTCCTTGCCCGTAATCTTGCCCACCTGCGCCACCAGCTTGGGTATGCTATCGCAAGTGAACTCGATCACCTTTATTGGCCGCGATGTCTTTTTATTCAGCACAGCCAGCCTCATTTTCTTTCCCTTTTTGGGGTAGGGCATAGCCAGTACGCTCACCGTATCGCCCTTTATCTCGGGGTTGCCAATGCGCAGGCTTTGGTCCAGGCTTTTTAGCTTTATGTCGGTGGGTTTCAGGCCGCCACCATATACCTGTATCATGTTGTTGCCCAGGGCAAAGAGCACCATCGTGTCTTTGCGGGCGCACCACTTGTTCCATACGTGCAGGCTATCGGTTTGTGCAAAAGTGATTTGCGCAGATGCAAGCAGGAGTATAAAAAATAAAAAACGTTTCATTTCCAATGGTTTCTTAGAGGCTTCTTTTAATCACAATATAGGCAACTACCACCAAAAAAATAACCACCACAATAGCTATCCACGTAAGTTGGTTGGATGGCAGCTTTCTACGCATACGTTTTTTGTGTCGCAGGTTGCTGTGCAGCTTATGGTTCAGCCGGTTCACCGTTTGGCGGGTCTCTGTGGCATCCAGTGTTTGCAGCCCTTCCAGCGCATCGCTTTCCATGCCCTCATCGGCCATCCACAGCTCTACCTCGTGCTGCTCCTGTGCCGATAGCCTGCCCTCCAGGTAAGCCATCAGCTTATCTTCGGGTATCGGCTTGCCGCCCTGGTGTGGTATGTTGTTTGCCTCGCTCACGCTTCTTTTTGTTTTTTCAGTAATATGGTTTTCAGGTTGCGCTTGCCATTTTGTATGTAGCTTTTCACCTGCATAAAGGTATAGCCTGTTTGCGCAATGATCTGCTCATAGCTGCATTTTTTTAAGTAAAAAAGGTCTATCGTTGTTTTCTGCTCTGCATTTAGTTCATTTAGCGCGGCATCCAGTTGTGCAAGGGTATGTTCGTGCCATTGTATATCTTCAGTGTCACTTGGTGTGGCGGGCAGATAGGCCAGGGCAGCCTCGTCTATGTAGTGGTTGCGGTCGCGTAGCTGCTGCAGGCAGTGGTTTCGCATCAGTATATACAGCCAGCCTTTAAAATTGAGTATCTCCTCCCTCGGTATAGCCGTAAGCGCCTTCAGGAACACATGCTGCACAGCATCTTCTGCAGCGGCCTTATCCTTCAGGTATTTTAGCGCCACACCCAATAGCAGGGTAGTGTAGCGTTGCAGCAAATGTCCCAGCCAACGATTATCCCCGCTCCTGCGGTAGGCGTGCAGCAGCTCTTCATCTGTGAGGTTGTTATGGTGTATATGGCCGGGCAAATTACTTTCGTTAGCAGCCGCAATTTACGCACTACATCTTAAAGACGGGAATTTTGGGGAATTCCATAAGCAGGTGATTGGTTGATTGGTTGATTGGTTGATAAGTTGATAAGTTGATAGGTTGTCGTTCGACAAGCTCACGATGACAGGTTAATAGGTTGGCGAATGCCGGATAGCCCTGCAAGGGTAACGCGCACCACAACCCACGCGCCCTGAAAGGGTACAATCCCATAGAATAGGGCATCGCCCTATTAACGCGCGATGAACAACGCGCGATGAACGAAAATACATCATGCCGATGGGCGGCGATGCCCACTCACATTATTTCGATGGGCGATGCCCACCGCTATAGGATTTTGCCCTTTCAGGGCGTAACACACACACATTGGGATTTGGTCCCGACAACTATCGGGATGGAATTTGGTCCCGATAGCTATCGGGATGTGCCCTGAAATTCACTTAATATACTTCTTCAACTCACTGGCCAGTTCCCTCGGCCCCGGCATGGCTATGATGCGTTTATCCGCATCCAGCAGGTAGGATGCGGGCATTGCGTCCAGTTGCAGCCTATCCACGTACTTACCATGATCGCCATTGTAAAGATTGGGCCATTTGTTATCGTAGTGCAGCCCGGCCAGGTAGTCGCGCATGGCAGCTTCGTTATCGTCTATAGAGATACAGATGATCGTCAGCTTGTCTTTGTATTTTTCCTGCATGGTAATAAACTGCCTCATCTGTTCCTTACTGGTGGTACTCCAGGTAGCCCAGAAGTTGACCAGTGTATAAGGTGAGTGTACCTGTGTGATGTCCACAGGGTGGTGAAACTCATTAGGTAGGGTTATTACCGGGAATTTGATGCCCTTGCCTATTTTATTGCCCCTTGCTACCAGTTGTTGTATGTACTGCTTAGTAGTTGCCAAAGCCGCGCCCGACCTTACCTGCCGCACTTTATCGTCAAATTGCTCTATGGTCTGCCCTTCGTCTTTGTGCCATTTATTGGCGTAGTAGTTCTTGATCACAAATACCTCTGCCAACTCTTTTAAAGTATCATTCTTAAAGTGGCTCATATCCTGCAATCTCGCCGCAAACCCTCCACCCTTCGATAATTCAAAATTGGGATTGTGTGCAAGAGCACCTACATACCCATCCAGCAGTTCCATATAAAAAGGATCGAAGTGCCACACCGGCTTACCGTTAATATATGTGCGCTCTATAGCCTCGGATTGCTTGCGCGCACCTGCCGCATCGCTCTTGGTATAAGAATTAGTGATAAAGAAAAGTGCCGCACCGGCAAAGTAATAGCCAAGTTCATTATTGATCGCGCTGTCGTTGGTGTGGTACTTGCTTTTTATAGTGGTCAGCGTTTGCAATATGCCCGCCGGGGCCTTTACCTTCTTGAATTTTGTGCTATCCACACAAAACGATTTTCGCCATACTGCCAGGTCTTTGTTGATGTTGGGGAGCAGCGTATTAATATCAGGGCTATTGCCGCTTACCACCAGCTTGCCATTCTGGTCGCTAAGGGTATAGTGTTTCTCCCCGGTACAATAAAAAGTTACCGCCCCTGTTTCTGTGGTTATTTTGAACCGCTCGGTGCCGGTGACATCTATATGGTATTCAAAATGCCCGGTGCTGTCGGTATATATATCAAATGGCGGCGTGGTATTATACACCACCAGGTCGGTATACCTGTACAAGGTTACATACGAATCCTTTAGCGCAGGCAGCGTGCCGCTGATAGTAGCCCCATGACCGGGCAGCCACAGCAACACTAATAAAATTGCTTTTATTGATCTTTTAAGCACAGCGGGTGTTTTGGTAAAGATAAAGATTTTTGCGTTGTGGTAAAAACGGAATAATAGCGTCAGAACGGTTAAGAACCCTGGCGCGTTTTTGGACAGGAAATAGAGGGGCAGGTGTGCCACACTTCAAAAAAGCGTGGCACATCTTGGGCTACTTGATTTTGCCGGTGAGGGATGGCAGATAATTGGTAAACCAATCTGGCAGATCATGCAAGGAAACTGATGATATTAGTTTGCCATCAATAAACTGAGCCAGGAAAATATGTTTATCTGTTGTGTCGATGATTTCAATATTATTTACGGCATCAAGGTGTTGCTCAAGCTTCTGTAAGTTACCGTAAAAGTTATCTTCTATGGTGCGGCGGTCTACCCAATGGCCACCTTCTTTTGATCTTTCGATAACCCTTAGCTGAGATGATTCAGGAGACTCCAATCCTAAGAATATCAGGCTAACTATATATCCTTGTGCTTTAAATTTTCGTGGGGTATCCCAGGTGCTGTCATTCGTGAAGTGGCCTTCATAAACATAGTTGCTTCTATTTGCTAATGCCTCTTCGACCTGTTGCTCAAAAGTATGTAAGGTAAACTCGAACGCAAGCTTTCTGACTTCTTTTGGGGCTTTTATGGTTTGCCAAAGCTCATTTCTTTTCTCGATAAATAGCTTATCTCCGTCGAAGATTTTGCAGCTTTCCTTTATTTGCTTAGGAAGATAATTAGCTCCCAATGATGACTTTCCTGCACCGTTAGAGCCGGTAATGATATAAAGCTCAGGCATAAAGCTATCGTTGCAAAAATCTTTCCCTGATGCTATTTCCTTCGGCTGGAGACAATTCTTGTATTACAGTGAAATCCCGGGCGGCTGGTGATGTGATGGTTACAAGCACTATCCTGCCATCCGGATATTCGAGGTAGCATTGATTTGCAGGAAGTTCTTTAGCATTGATCATAAATGGAAAGCCCTTTTCATGCTTCACTTGCCTCAGTTGTTTTACGGCATCATTACCTTTTTTTTCCAGTATTTTTATTTCAGCGGTCTGCATTTCTTTCCAGGTATTTTATAACTGAACTTGTATCAAATATACATCTTTTTCGCGTTTTATCCAAAGTGTCCGGTAAGTGTGCCACACTTCAAAAAGTGTGGCGCACCTCCTCGCCACACAAAAAACGCTATATCTATTTTATAAAACACCCCATAACTAAAAGGTCTTGGAGCGTATCACTTTATTTTAGACCTTTATGCCTTAGAACACCACTTTAACCCTGACAACTTTGTGATCCTTGTGAGCCCTTTGTGGCCTTTGTGTGAAACTTACCTGCGCGAAAACTGCGCAAAAGTGCGCAAGAATGTAGCAAAAACAGGGTAGGAATTGCACACAGGAAATGAGTTAAGTAATTGATTATCAATAAATCCTGTACTTGGCAGGGCTAAAAAAAAAACGACTTACAAAAAATGAATAACGCCTATTTCGACTTCGCCGAACCAAAGAACGAACCTGTATTGAGCTATGCGCCGGGCAGCCCAGAGCGCAAGTCGCTGTACAAGACCCTTGCCGATATGAAAAGCAAGCAGCGGGATATACCCATGTACATCAATGGCCAGGAGATACGTACCGGTAAAAAAGTGGAGATACGCCCCCCGCACGAAACAGCGCATTTGCTGGGCCACTTCCATATGGCCGATGAGCAGCATGTGCATGATGCCATAGATGCCGCCCTGAGCGCCCGCGAAAGTTGGGCAGCTACAAGTTGGGAACACCGCGCGGCCATCTTCCAGAAGGCAGCCGAGTTGCTGGCCACCAAATACCGCTTCCGTATGAATGCGGCCACTATGCTGGGCCAAAGCAAGAACGCCTTCCAGGCCGAGATAGACAGCGCATGTGAGCTCATAGATTTTCTGCGCTTCAATGTGCATTTCCTCAGCCAGATATACAAACAGCAGCCCCTCAGCCCGCAGGGCATGGAGAACAGGATGGAGTACCGCCCGCTCGAAGGTTTCGTGCTGGCAGTAACCCCTTTCAACTTCTCGGCGATAGGTGGCAACCTGCCTACCTCTGCTGCTATGTGTGGCAACGTGGTAGTATGGAAGCCCGCTAATACACAGATATACTCGGCAAGTGTGTTCATGGAGATACTCATGGAGGCCGGCTTGCCGAATGGTGTGATCAACCTCATTTATCCTCCCGGCCCTATGGTGGGCGAGATATGCTATGCGCATCCCTACTTTGCAGGTGTGCATTTTACCGGCTCTACCGGCGTGTTCCAGAGCATGTGGAAGAGCATAGGCAACAATATAGCGCGGTACAAATCGTACCCGCGCATAGTAGGCGAAACAGGTGGTAAGGATTTTGTGTTCGTACACCCCTCTGCCAATGTAGATGCGGTGGTGGCTGGCCTTGCCCGTGGCTCATTCGAGTATCAGGGACAAAAATGCTCTGCTGCATCACGTGCCTACCTGCCTGCTAACCTTGCCGAAGAAATAAAGACTAAGCTCGTAGCCGAAATAAAGACCATGAAGATGGGACCGGTTGATGATCCTACCAATTTCATCAATGCGGTGATAGACGAAAAATCATTCAAGAGCATCTCTAAATACATTGATGGCGTAAAGGACAGCAATGGCGCAGCAAAGATACTCTGCGGTGGCAAGTGTGACAGCTCAAAGGGCTGGTTCATAGAGCCAACAGTTATAGAAACCACCGACCCGTCTTACGTAAGCATGTGCGAAGAGATATTTGGCCCGGTACTTACAATTTATGTTTACGAGCCCGACCAATGGATACAGACCATCGCCATCGCCGACAGCACATCGCCCTACGCCCTCACGGGTGCCATCTTTGCGCAAGACCGTTATGCGATAGAGTACATGACTAAGGCATTTGTGAATAGCGCAGGCAACTTCTACATCAATGATAAACCAACAGGCGCGGTAGTAGGCCAGCAGCCCTTCGGTGGCGCACGCGCATCAGGTACTAACGATAAGGCAGGTTCTATCCTCAACCTCTACCGCTGGCTCAGCGCAAGAACAATAAAAGAAACATTCGTATCCCCGGTTGATTACAGGTATTCTTTCCACCAGGCAGATTAAGCAGGTAGAAAGTAAAAAGTAGAAAGTAGAAAGCTGTTTTGACGTATTAGCTTTCTACTTTCTACTAACGACTTTAGACTATTACCCTTTATTAAACTCGGTCATCGCCTTGCCAATACCTTGCGTTGCAAAGCATTCAATGGCATCAATGCTTTTGAACAGGGCATCTTTAATGAGGGGCATTTCAGAAGGTTTCCATTTGCCCAGTACAAAATCTATCTGCCGGCCTTTAGGGAAATCATTACCAATGCCAAAGCGCAGGCGGGGATATTTATCCCCCATCAGCACGAGGGCTATGTTCTTGAGGCCGTTGTGGCCGGCATCACTACCTGATGCGCGTACACGCAGGGTGCCCAATGGTAGTGCCAGGTCATCTACGATCACAAGCATGTTCTCTACAGGTATCTTCTCTTTGTCTAACCAGTACTTTACGGCTTTGCCACTGAGGTTCATGTAGGTAGTAGGCTTGATGACCACGAAGGTTTTGCCCTTCCACTTTACCTCGGCCACAAAGGCATGGCGGTCCAGCGAGTAGCTGCCGCCATTCTTGATCACGAAGGCATCAGCCACCTCGAAGCCTATGTTGTGGCGCGTGGCATCATACTCTGCGCCTATATTGCCCAGTCCGACGATGAGAAACTTCATGTGTAGCTAAAAGGTTAACTGGTTAATAAGTTAACTGGTTAAAAGGTTAATTGGTGAAAGGGTTGTGATGCTGTGATTTAATCCGCTGCGTGCAGGGCTATGCGGTTGCCCTCGCTGTCCAGTATAAGCGCCCAGTAGCCCATGTCGCGCGACATAGATACTTCTGTGCGGCCTTGCAGCACTTTGCCGCCCGCTGCTTCTACAGCATCCAGTACCAGCTGTATATCCGGCTCACTGTTGAGGTAGATCAATGGCCCGTTCGCCGATGGGGTATAAAAACCGGGGTCATAAACTATGGCGCCGCGGCGGCCATCATTCTCATTGTCGTAATCGAAGATGCCCATGCGTGATGTGCCTACCTCGTGTACCTGCATCTCTATATCGAGGATGGTCTCGTAAAATGTCTTGGCGCGGTTGAAATCGGTTACGGGTATTTCAAACCAATTGATGGCATGTATTCTTTCCATGTTAGCTGATATTAGAGCGCCACAAAATTAAGGAGTTAATGATTGTGTTTATAATCATTAAGGAATAGCAAATGTGAGCTGCCAGGTGTTTTTTGAGATTGCATAGGCATTCCGTACCTTGGCGGTTGCAAAAATTAAACAAACTATATCTGCATAATATGAAATTAGTAACTGTAATAGGCTCCGGCCAGATGGGCAATGGCATTTGCCACGTTTTCGCGCAAAGCGGCTTAGATGTGCATATGATGGATATTAACCAGGGTGCTTTAGATAAGGCTACGGCTACCATAGGCAAGAACATGGACCGCCAGGTAGCCAAGGGTACGCTGACAGAAAACACTAAAGCCGAAGCGCTGGGCCGCATCAAGACGTTTACAGACATGGCTGCTGCAGTAGCCCATGCCGACCTCGTTGTAGAAGCTGCTACAGAGAATATAGAACTGAAGCTGAACATCTTCCGCCAGCTGGACGAGCATTGCCCCGAAAATTGCATACTCGCCAGCAACACATCCTCTATATCCATCACCCGCATAGCCGCCGTTACCAAGCGCCCCGGAAAGGTGATAGGTATGCACTTTATGAATCCCGTACCGGTAATGAAGCTGGTAGAGATCATTAATGGCTATGCCACGGATGCTGCTGTTACCAAGACCGTGTACGAGCTATCTGAAAAGCTGGGTAAGGTGCCATGTGTGGCTAATGACTACCCGGGCTTTGTGGCCAACCGCATACTGATGCCGATGATCAATGAGGCCATCATATCACTGAATGAAGGTGTGGCAGGTGTGCAGGAAATAGATACTATCATGAAGCTGGGTATGGCGCACCCAATGGGGCCGCTGCAACTGGCGGATTTTATAGGACTGGATACCTGCCTCTCTATTATGAATGTACTGCACAATGGCTTTGGCAATCCTAAGTATGCGCCATCGCCACTATTGGTGAATATGGTGCAGGCAGGCTACCTGGGCGCAAAGACAGGCGAAGGGTTTTATAAGTACACAGCCGGCAGCAAAGACCTGGTGGTGAGCAGCCGCTTTGCAACAATGACCTGGTAATGGATACGAAAGAACTGGTCATAGCATCCAACAACCCCGGTAAGATACGGGAGATACGCGAGGTGGTGCGGGGCATAGAGCTGCGCTCGCTCGGCGATATAGGCTTTACGGAGGAGATACCCGAGCCGTTCCATACATTCGAGGAGAATGCGCTCGCCAAGGCATCGGCCATATACACGGCCACCGGCAAGAATGTATTTGCCGATGATAGCGGGCTGTGTGTAATAGCGCTGAATGGCGCACCGGGTGTGGATAGCGCGCATTACAGTGGTAACCGCAATGATGAGGCTAACCTGCAGCAAGTGCTGGCTGAATTAAAAGATAAGGAAGACCGCAGCGCATTTTACAAGGCCGTTATCTGCCTGATGTGGGAAGGTGAGGTATATTATTTTGAAGGCATCTGCGAAGGACGAATTATAGAACAGAAAAGGGGAGAGCGTGGCTTCGGCTATGATCCCATATTTATCCCCACGGGCTATGATGAAACATTTGGCGAGTTGCCATCTGATATAAAGAACAACATCAGCCACAGGGGTAAGGCCGTGCGAAAAATGGTGGAGTGGCTGAACGCACTGGAGGCTGAATAAGGTAACAATAAGCATATGAAATTCTCAATAGGGGACCCGATAATATTGATGCGTAGTGGAGAAGAAGGCCATGTAACTGCTTATATCAATAATGATATGATAGAGGTGAAGGTGGGCAAGACCACCTTTCCTGTGCATATGAACGAGGTGGACCATCCCTACCTCAAATGGTTTACCGACAAGGCCAAAAAGAAGAAAGGTACACTGCCGGAGCAGTTGCCTGTAGAGCGCATAACAGAGCGCAAACAGCGCATGGCACGCGGTGTATATCTCTCCTTTATGCCGGTGTACAAGTTTGATGGTATAGAAGATGTGGTGGAACTGGTAAAGGTATACCTGCTCAATGAGCTGCCACAGCCGGTGAAGTTTTTGTATGATGTGAAATTTGCCCACAAAAGCGAATTTAAGCACGAGGGTACGCTGCATGGCTTCGGTAACATCTACATTCACAGCATTACCTACCCGGATATGAATGACCAGCCACGCTTTCACTGGCAGCTTACAGATACCACCAACGAGGTGATGGAAACGGCAGATGGCATACTGCGTATACGCCCGCAAAAGCTGTTTGAGCACATCACACAGATGATGCAGAACAATGAGCCAACTTTTGCTTACCCCCTCATAGAAGATTTTGCCCCGAAGAAAAAGAAAGAAGATATAGATCAATGGATGCCGCCCCCACCGCCCAAAGCGGCTGTGCCTGTGGTTACCACCCGTACCATAGAACCGGGCAAGTACGAGATAGACCTGCACATAGAATCGCTGATAGAAAATACACGCGGCCTCTCTAATGCCGAAATGCTTGCCATACAAATGGATACACTGCGCCACTATGTGCAGCTGGCCCTCGTGCACCGGCAGGAGCGCATGGTAGTGATACATGGCTTGGGCAAGGGCCGCCTGCGCGAAGAAGTACATGCCGTGCTCAAAAAAATACCGGAGATAGCCCGTTTCAAAAACGAATGGAGTGGCAAGTACGGCTTCGGCGCTACCGAGATCTACTTCAGGTATTAATGAGTGATGCTAACCTTTGTGGTTTGCCTGTAGCCACTTTCATCAGTGATGGTTACATTATACAGCCCTGAGGGCAACTCCCTGGTATTTATAGTTTGCTGCTGTAGTGTTGTATGTAATGAGTAAACCTCTTGCCCTATGATGTTGCGTATGGTGATGGTATAGAGTAGTGTGCTGGTAGTTTTTATGGTGAGTTCGTTGTTGGCTGGGTTTGGGAATATTTGCACTTCCCTGGTTGGTAATAACGTGTTATTTACCGCGTTTACAACACGTGTATAAGACCCATAACAACTACTTCCGTTTTTATAGATATAGTCATATCCGTAGTCTTCACTAACAAAGCTATATGCTACTAACGAGGATAACTGAGCGTATCCGTACCCGATGGCATACGTTTTCGTATTGTAGGATGATACAGGATTAATGCCATTATAACCGTATTCCAACCCAATGGGCAGGTCTACTATATATTCCGCAGGGCTGTCGCAAATATTAGGTGCATGAGGGAAATAATGAAGTAAATAATTCGCTTCTTCCGGCATTGTGTTGGGGTCAATGAGTGTAGTTGTGTCATATGTCCATGTTGTGACACCGCTTGAGTATAAACTGTTTTGCCCGATAATGCTGCCGCCGGAATTTGTGATTGGTGTTTGGTAAATGCTGGATTCGTGTACCGTATATGTTACGGTATATGGTGTTCGAACTACATTGATGATTGAATCCAGAATTATATTGTTGAAGTAATAGGGCCCGGTAATTGGTGTCATTAAATGTTCAGATTCATAAACATCTCCTGCTGCGAAATTATAAAGATCAAGGTTAGTTGGATAACGGAATGGGAATAAATGGAAGACGGAATTTATCGTGTCAGGTTCAATATCAGGTAAGCATAGGTCGCAGTTGCCAAGGTTGCCTAATAAGTTGTCCAAAAAATAATCAAACCCAGCGGTGCCATAGCTTGCGGGTGGTTGGAAGGAAATGCTGTCTGGCCTATGATACGGGAAAGTATATAGGTCGATTGCCTGCACAAATCCGTAGTTTTTACTTAGTACGATCTGGAAATTATTTACGGGGTCTACTGTATCGGTTCGGCCATTCCTAAGGGCTGTGATGGTTATCCTCTTTATAGAGTCAAGCAAGCCCAAAACAGTCATTGTGTCTATTGATGTTACTGTCGCGGTATAGGAAAATATGCCTGTGTCATTATACATGGTCCATGTAGTTCCTAAATGAGCCTGCGACTTAATTATCACTGTATCCCATAGGTTATCAAAAAGGAATGTTCCATCGGGCTTTTGTATTACTTTCTCACCGAGCCAACTTCCTTGCTGGGTAGCGCTAATGGTTGAACTTATGATTGGGATATAACTTATTCGCGGAGTATGATAAGGGTAGTATATGGTATCACTTCCGTTTGTTCGCACAGAATCTATCCTTATCCCCCGCAAGTAACCATCAGCGTTGGTGAAATAGTGCTTCACACCACTTTGCAGGCAATTATAATTTTGCGCGTTTGCGACAAAGCAAATGAAAATTGCGATAAGGGTAAACAGCTTTTTCATCTTTAATAATTAATGGGTGATCACTATTTTATTGTTGTATCTATACCCGCTTTCATCAGTGATGGTTACATTGTATAGCCCTGCAGGTAGCTCGCTGGTGTTGATGGTTTGCTGTTGTTGCGAGGTATGCAGTGAATAAATCTCCTGCCCTATGATGTTGTGTATGGTAATGGTGTAGGGTAGTGTGGTGGTCGTGTTTATTGTGAGTTCGTTGTTGGCGGGGTTGGGGAACACTTCCGTGCCGTTTTTGTAAAGTACGGTTGCTATCCCGAGGCTTGGAATAGGGTAAGGGCCACATGGTGTTCCGCTTTTCATGGAAAACAATGTAGAAGACCGGGTTTCTGTTTCGCAGCCTACAAAACCACATGGATTGGAGCTGGTTACCGGTGTGAAGCTCTGGCTGGATAAGTCCATGAAGCCTTCCTTGTAGCAGTAGTTGACATTGCATCGTTCAAATCCGAGGTATGCCATCAAAACAACCGAATAGTATGTGCCATTTGAGCATTGTGATGTATCGCCGGGTATATAGTAATACACCGAGTCCCACACGTCTATTTCTTCAGGCATATCATTTGCAAGGTGTATCAATAAAGAGGTGTCGGCTTCCAATATATTAGTGTCGGTATAATATCGTGGAACACTATATTCTAACGTCATGTAGCAATCATCATAGTAGTAATTGGTGTATTGGGTCCATTCAAACATTTTGTATTCTGTATGATATGGGTCGATGATCGTTTTGCTCACTATGCTGTCGAAAACATATCCATCATAGAGCGTGGGATAATAGCTAGGGAGTGAGGTATAAGTATGCCTATAAAAGACATCGCCGTTATTGAAGTTATATATTTCCAATTGGGTAGGATTGTGATAATCCACCAGGGAAAAGGCAAATAAATATGACGGAGTGCCAGTTACTGACGTGTATATGTCCCGCATTAGATATGGAAAGGTGTAGAGGTCAAATGTCTTTGCGAAGCCATTGTGCTTACTCAGTATGATCTGGAAATGGTTGATCGAATCGCCGGCATTTATAGCCGAGTCAGCGTATGCGGTTAGTGTAATTGTTTTTATAGAATCAACTGTGCCTAAAATGGTCATTGTGTCTTTCGAGGTCACTGTTGCAATGTAGTAATTTGAAGAAGAGTCGTTATAAAATACCCAGGATTCGCCAACGTTGGCTTGGGTTTTGATGATAACGGTATCCAGCATAATTGTATTGAATAGAAAAGTGCCGTTTGCCTGTTGAATAACTTTGCTTCCCAGCCAGCTACCATTTGTTGTGTCTGGCGCGGTAGACAGGAAGTTTCTTTTTGTTTTAAATGGATAATAGATCACATCAGTACCACTTGCGCGAACAGAGTCAATTCTTATGCCACGGAGGTATCCATTACTGTTAGTGAAATAATGCTTCACGCCGCTTTGCAAGCATTGGTAATTTTGGGCGTGGGAAAACTGCGCTGTAAATACAAGCAGGAATAAGAGTAGCGTATTCTTCATGCGGGTACATTTTTGAAGGTGGTGCTACTATAAAGGTAGGAAGTATTTACATATTATTGTTCAATACCTGTTGTAGTTCTTTTGCCTGTACCACGCCCGATTGCCGCCACATTACTTTGCCTTGCTTAAAGATGATGAGGGTAGGCACGCTCTGCACCTGGAACTGGGCTGATACGGCAGGGTTCTTATCCACATCTATTTTGATGATGGTGGCTTTGTCGCCAATGGCGGTCTTTACCTCATGCAGTATGGGGGCCATCATTTTGCAGGGGCCGCACCAGGTAGCGGTGAAGTCTACCAGCACGGGTTTGTCTGATTTTATTATTTCGCTGAAGCTTTGCATAGCGTTATTTGTTTTTGTTCGTCTGTAGTGTGTCCAGCATTTCGTCGGTAAGCCCATCGGTATAGATGCCTGCGCCATTCACCAGTATGCCTTTGATGCCGTACTTGGGGCTGGATATGGCGTATACTGTTGCCTCATCTGCCGGATCGCTGTCCCCTTCAAAACGGTAGGTTTTGTCTATCACGAATTCGTGATGAAATACGCTGAAGTTCTTACTGCTGCATACGAGGCAATTCTGCTGCAGATTGAAATCCTCCAGGTAGCCTTCTTTGCGCAGGTGGGCTATTACTTCGGTTACTGTTGTCATTTCTTCCATATGGTAAAGTTAGTGGTTAGGTTGATAAGTTGATAGGTTGATAAGTTGTTGTTCGACAGGATAACGATAATATTGTTGTCGTTCAATAGCGGAGAATGACATTTGTTAAGCTATTCATACAAAAAGCTTGCCCCGGCTGCGGGCCGGGGCAAGTAATAAAGAATAATAGTTGTCTTGTTAGTGTTGTACCGAGAAGCGCATGATCTTGCTGGTGCCATCCTGTGTGATGCGGAGGAAGTAAATGCCATCTGCAACTACGGGTAATGCCATGCTTTTATCCATCATGCCCTGGCTAACACCCACCTGGTCTGTATAGATCACCTGGCCGAGGATGTTTGTCACTTCGATGTCTATAGCTGATGCGCTGCTGCCTGCAACCGGACCCTTCACGGTGAATGTGCCATTGTTGGGGTTAGGGTACAACGCTATGTTATCTAACGCTGCAGTTACATTGGCTACACCTACGTTGGTGCCTACATGCAGGGTATTGCTCGTGCCATAGTTAGGCACAGCGCAATTGAGTGTGCTGGTAGCCTGAAGGCTCACAGAGTATGACGCGTTAACACCGGACAGTACATACGTGCTGTTGGTAGCTCCGGCAACGGCAGTACCGTTGATGAACCACTGGTAGGTACCGCCGGTACCCACATTGTAGGTGGTGGAGCTAAAGGTGATTGACGATCCGGGGCTTACATATATGCCGGGGCTTGCAGTGATGTATACTGCAGGTGAGTTGTCTATCACGTCCATAATGATCTTGTTGCTGGTGTCCTGTACAGGGGATGGGCAAACCACATCGCTATGCATGATGCAATACACATCGTCGAGGTTGGCGAGTGTAGATGTTGCCCATGTGCTGGACACAGCGCCAAGTACAGGTGATGAATTCACCATCCATTGGTAAGTAGGGGTGATCCCGCCATTTACCGGCGCTGCCACAAAGCTCACCAATGAACCTGCGCATATGGTATTTCCCGGGGTTGCGGTAATTGTTAACGAAACGGGTATGATCGGCAACACATTCACATGCACAAAGGTTTGTGCGGATGGGCAGCCATCCAGCGTATCAGATACAAAGTAGTCGCCTGTGTTTGCTGTGGTGGAAGAGAGTACAGTAGGGTTTTGTAAAGAAGAAGTGAAGCTGTTTGGCCCTACCCATGCAAAGGTAAGTGGCGCGGTAGTATCCGGGTTAGCGAAAAGTGTGATGTCACTGCCTGCGCATCCTACGCCCGCTGTTGGTGCCGGTGCCGGAGGTATAACGGAGTTAACAACAACATCTACAGTAGAGGAAGCAGCCGGGCAGCCGTTATGCACGGCAGTTACGGTATAGGTGCCTGCATAGGCAAGCGTTGCGCTTGGCCTTGTTGGGTTTTGAGCGGCAGATGCAAAGCTTGCAGGGCCTGTCCAGCTATAAGAAGCTATAGTGTAAGGCGCTGTGTCGAAAAGATAGATCGTCTGCCCTACGCAGGTAGGTGTTACTGCCGATGCGGTGCTGGCAGAGATAGAGTTGACGATGTGTATGTTGTAGAAATCATCGGGCGATGTAAATGAAGGGGTGCTGGCCACAATGCGTATACGGTAGCCTGTGCCTGTAGCAGTAAGCGCCGGTATCGTGCAGGTAACAGTGCCGGAGCCGGTAGCTAATAAAGAACCGATAGAAACGGGAGTAGCGAAGCTGCCTGCCGCATTAGAAAGCTGTACAGTGAATACGTTGCCCGCAGTAAAAGCCGATGTGGATGGATACACGGTATAAGGCACCAGGAATGTGCCGCCTGCACAGGCCAGCGTATCGGTGAATGGAGTATTGAGCAATACAGTGATGTCGGGATTGAATTGTGCTATAAAGCCATCATATATACCGCCGCCATAAGTGGTTTGGGTAGTGCCTACAGTGGCAATGCCTGCTGTGCTGGTAGTATAGCCCGCTATAGTTATTTTGTCGTTGGCATCGCTCACTACACCATTGGCATAGTCATACAATGTGCCGCCGTAGTAGGTGCCCCATATGCGCTGGCCGAGTGCAGTGAATTTAGTGATGAAGGCATCGTAGTCGCCGGCGATAGCAGGCTGGTAGCCTGATGCGCTGGATATGCCTGTGGCGCTGAATGTGCCACCCGCCATGATGACATCGCCATGTGCGTCAAAGCATACGGCCTGGCCGTAGTCGAGCGAGGTGCCACCATAGTAAGTACTCCAGTTGCGTGCGCCGGTAGAGGTAAAATCAGCCAGGAAGGCATCCTGCACACCGCCGCCATAGGTGGTTTGGTAGGCACCTGTGCTGGCAAGGCCCGTGGTGCTGGTCGTGTTGCCGCTGATGGCGATGCTATTGTCGGTACTATTGCAGGCTACGTGGTTGGCCTGTTCAGAGCCGGGGCCACCTACATAAGTGCCCCACACCCTAGTGCCTGAAGTATTGAACTTGGCGATAAAGCCATCATTAGTGCCGCTAAGCGCGGTTTGGAAAGCGCCGGCAGAGGCCATGCTGATCGTGCTATTGGTTTGCCCCGTGATGATCACATTGCTGCTTGCATCGCAGGCAATGCCCAGGCCGTTATCCTGCGAGGTGCCGCCATAGTAGGTAGACCATTGTATAGTGCCTGCCGCGTTGAATTTGGCAATGAACGCATCATTGGTGCCGCTGATAGATGGCTGGTACACAGTTGCCGAAGATGCAATAAGTGTGGCACTGGCTGTTTGGCCGGTGATGTATACATTGTTGGAAGCATCTGTAGCTACGCCATTGATCACATCAGTACCTGTGCCGCCGTAGAAAGTACTCCACTGGCGCAGGCCGGTGGTAGCGCTCAGCTTAAGGATGAAGCCATCCGTTGCCCCGCCCTCATTGACAGTGTGGTACGCACCTGCAGAGGCTAAAGTAGCGCCTGCAGAGGCCGTGTTGCCAGCTATATAAAAGTTAGCGCCGGTATTATCCATCGCTATGCTGGTGGCCTGGTCGGCAGCGGTGCCACCAAAATAAGTACAGAATTGCAGAACGCCTGCGCTGTTGTACTTGGCCGCGAAGGCATCAAAAGTACCACCGCCAAAAGCAGCCTGGTAAGCGCCCGAAGTGGCAAGGCCAACGCTGGCGGTAAAGCCGCAAACGTAGGTATTGCCGCCATTTACTGCCACGCCCGTGATCTCATCTTCGCCTGCGCCGCCAAGGTAGGTGCTCCATGATAAAGTGGGGTCTATGGTGAGCGCGCCGCTGTGCGGGGCTGTTGCAAAGCTTACTACATTGTTGTGCAGTTCAAAATGCGATGCAACTGTTTTGCCTGAAGCGGTTTCAAAAGCTACGGGTGTTTTCTCTGCTATATTGCCCATTGGGGTATTCGCATACAGGCTACCAGCAGTGTTGATACCCAGCGCTGTTGCGCCATCATAAGCAATGCGGATATCAGCCACATTGCCGCCGGGGCGTACCACGAAGTCATATTCTACCTGGTTGTCTTTTACATAGAGGACCCAGTCTATAGACGGATAAACATCTTTATAGGTGATCTTGCTCCACGCATGTGCAGTAACAGCGTTTGCGCCGGGCTGAGCGAGGTAGTAGTTCTCGTAATAACCTTGCTTGCCTGTTGCTTCGGCTTTTGCGGCCGGGTTTGCGCCCAGCAGTTGCACATCCATACGATAGCCGGATACGCTTGCGGTTGCAGATGAAGGCAAGCCTTCTGTTTTTTTGAACTGGTAATGCAGTTGCGCATTACCTACAAACAGGTTCATGCCGGGTGTAGACAGGTTGTACTGTACATCATTCCTCGGGCTATTATCCTGGTTCACTACCTGTCCTTTGTTCTCAATAAAACACAGGGGTTTGTGCATGCCTTCGCCAACCGGCTTTGCGTCTTTCGCTATCAGCGATACCGAAAGCACACAACAAAACACAAAAGCAGCGCATTTTGTACCATTAATATACATATGTGGGGTATTTATTGGTTATTATTACAAGTGCAATGTAATAAATATAGTTGTAACCCACAACCCTGTTGTGGCTAACTCACTGTACGCAGGGAGGAAAGCGATATAACTAAGCCGAACCTGCCAATTTTATCGTCATTTCCCTTTCGGAAGGGCTTATGGAATCTATGCTGATCCAAAGGTATTGGCGGGGCAGCAATTCAATGGCTTTTTCGGGCCATTCTATGAGGCATATGGCGGATGTGGTATTTGCTGTAAGGATACAATCTTCCATGCCGGCATTAATGGCTTCGGCGGTATCGCGCAGGCGGTACCAGTCGAGGTGGTAAATGGTGCGGTCTTTGCCTGCATCTGTAAAATGGTACTCATTGATGAGGGCAAAAGTGGGGCTGCTCACAGCGTCCTGCACCCCCAGGTGGTCGCATAGATAGTGTATGAATGTGGTTTTGCCCGCGCCCATCTCCCCGCTGAATGCAAAGACCTTATGGCCATGCAGCTGCTGCCAGAACAGCTGTGCCGCATCTGCAATCGTGTCTAAAGTGTAAAATAACCTGAGTAATACCTCGCCTTCCATGGCGCTAAGGTACACGCTGCAAGGCTGATTATAAAAGAGGAAGCTGATCATTAAATGTCATTTATTTGCAATAAAAGCCACTGGTTTATTCGCGTTCGCAACATTTTTTTTTGCCTTCCATTTGTTATCAGTAATTTACATGCCGATAAATAATAGTATTCATTTATAGGCTCCATAGCACACTTAAATATTGATGTACCCACTTAAAATTGAAAAAATGAACAAATTTCTCTCGAAAATGTTGCTTGGTGCGGCCCTGCTGGGCACGGTAAACGCACAGGCAGGTAATCTATGGCAGCAGGTGGGTAATGATGTGGCCCCGCAAAAGCTGCAATGGCAGCATCCTAAGAGCTTTAGCGTATATACGGTAGATGAGGCTACCTTAAAACTGCAGCTATTCGCCCTTTCTACCGACCCGGCACAAGGTATAGTAGTGACGTTGCCTATGCCTGACGGCACCACCAGGGATTTTAATGTATGGGCTGCACCTATGATGCCGGATGACCTGGCTGCCAGGTATCCCGGTATCAAAACATTTACCGGCGAGGCGCTGGATAACAGCACCGTGACTGCAAAGCTTGACTTTACGCTCTATGGCTTTCATGCCATGATATTTGACGGCGACAACACTTCTTTTGTAGATCCTTATGATCTGTATCATGATGGTTTTTACATGGTGCATTATAAAAGGGACGAAACACGCTCTTATGCCAACACTATGAAATGTGGTGTACACGCTACCAATGGAAGTATTCCCGGCGGCGTACCTGCCACCATACAACCCAAAGCCTCGCCTACAGCGGCGCAAAAGACCATAAACGGCTACCAGTTGCGTACGTACCGCCTGGCGCTGGCTTGTGATAATGAGTATGCAACAGCAGCCACAGGCCTTTCTTCGCCAACTATAGCCCAGGCCTTTAGCTGCATGACCACTTCTATGAACCGCATAAATGGTATATATGAGCGCGAGTTCAGCAGCCATATGAACTTTGTGAGTAATGAAGACCTGATCATATTTGTAACGCCAACCGGAGACCCGTATAGCGCTGATAACCTTAATGCCAGCAACCTCCTTTCGGACAACCAGACGGAACTGGATGCTGTGATCGGTAATGCGAATTATGATATAGGCCATGTGTTCACCACAGGTGGTGGCGGTTTATCGCTGGAAGGAGTTATCTGCCAGACGGGCTACAAGGCATCGAGCGAAACGGGCAGCGGTAGCCCCGTAGGCGATGGCTTTGATGTGGACTATGTGGCACATGAAATGGGCCATGAATATGGTGCCGGTCACCCGTTCAATAACGGTACAGACGGCAGCTGCGGTGGCGGAAACAGGAACGGCCCTACCGCATATGAGCCGGGCAGCGGATCTACCATTATGGCCTATGCAGGCATCTGCGACCCCGATGACCTGCAATACCATAGCGATGCATATTTTCATGCAGTGAGCCACCAGCAGATAGAAACCTATCTCTCCGGCGAAGGTAATACCTGCGCCGTGCTTACATCTACCAGCAACAAGTCTGTGAAATATGCTGCGTTTGCGGCTACTTATTCTATTCCTTTCCTTACGCCATTTGAGTTGGCAGGCCCTGCGCTTACTGATTCTGTGGCTGACTCTACCGTACTCTATTGCTGGGAAGAGTGGGACCTGGGTGCCGCGAATGAATTGGTGAACACCCATGCCGATGGGCCTATATTCAGGTCTTATGACCCTGTTACCTCTTCTGTACGTATTTTTCCTAAGAACAGCATGGTGCTTGCAGGTACTTTGAGCAATGCAGGTACCGAAGGTAATGAAGGCGAGAAAGTGCCTGATGTGGCGCGTACGCTTACGTTTGCCTGCACATTCAGGGATATTATCCATAACTACGGCGTATTTACATTCCCTGATGACCGCATAACGCTGAATGCCATAAACACAGGTGCCGGCTTCGCCGTTACCAGCCAGGGAACAACCGGCCTTACGCTTGCAGGCCATAGCACACAAACGGTGACGTGGAATGTAGAAAGCACCAACGTAGCGCCCATCAGCGCCGCTACAGTGAATATTTATATGTCGATAGATGGCGGTAACACTTGGCCCTACCTGGTAGGCAATTTTACCAATAATGGCTCTGCTACCATTACAGTACCTAACCCACCGGCAACCCATACCACCTGCCGCTTTAAAGTAAAGGGCGCAGGCAATGTGTTCTTTAATGTGAACAGCAAGAACTTTACGGTGACCTTCAACTCTTCTTCTCCTGTATCGCCTACGGGTGTGCAGCCGGTGGCTACTGCAAGCAAGGATGTAAAAGTGTATCCTGTGCCTGCAAAGAACACCCTGCATGTATCATCAACCAGCGCTATGAGCGCTGAAGTGTACAACACTGTAGGCCAGAAAGTATGGGAAGGCAATGTGAACGGCCAGGTGGATATAGCTATCGCCACATGGGCAAAGGGCATGTACTACATGCAGTTGCTGGATGCGGATAACAATATAGTAGTGAAGAAGTTTATTGTAGAATAAGAGATCAGAGCAATTGATAAACACAAAGGCTATCCCTTATCAAGGATAGCCTTTGTTGCGCTTGCAATATCGGGATAACTGAAGGTGAAGCCTGCATCCAGTATTTTTTGTGCACTTACGGTGCAGCTTTGCAATATTTCTTTGCTCATCTCGCCCAGCATGATCTGTAGCACAAATGCGGGCGCGGGTGCAGGTATGTGTATGCCGCCTTTTTCTTTGGCTATGGTGTTCATTAATGTTTTGTGCGCCACAGGCGTGGGCGCTACGGCGTTATATATACCTGTTAGCTTTTGCTGCTCCAGCGCATAGAGGATCATCCTGGCTAGGTCGGTCACTTCTATCCAGCTTACTACCTGTATGCCTGAGCCGAGCGTAGGCTTTATGCCGAATGACAGCGGCTTGACGAGTAGTGGGAACGCGCCACTTTCTTTTCCCAGCACAATTCCGAAACGGAGTATGACGGTGCGGGCAATGGTCTCAGCCTCTTGTGCGGCCTCTTCCCATGCACGGCACGTGGTGCCCAGGAAGTCGCTGGAGGGTATGGAGGTTTCGGTAAATGGCCGCGCATCGCCGCGGTCGCCGCCGTAGTAGCCTGTGGCCGATGCGCTGACGAATGTTTTGCAGCCGGGCGCATGTGCCTTTAACTGGCTGACGAGGAAGCGGGTAAGGTCTACGCGGCTTGTTACGATCTCTTGTTTTCTTTTGTCGCTCCAGCGTTCATCGGCTATGCCTGCGCCTGCCATATTCACCAGTGCATCCAGCTTGCCGAGGGCATCGGTATCGCATTCCTGTTTGGTGGCATCGAGGTGGGCGTAGGCAACTTTGCCCTGCGCTGCCTTAGCCTGCCCGCGCGTGAAAATAATGACCTGGTAGCCCTTGCTCACCAGCAAGCGCGATAAATGTGTGCCTACGAACCCTGTTCCCCCTGTAATGCCTATTGTTGCCATGTTCCCCGAATTTTGACTAAAGATATTTGCAAAAGCATGATTTATTTACGAATACTTTGCCAACAGTCACCGGTTTAACATTATTTTCTATTTCTGATACAATATTCGTAAGCTTTGTGCGTTTTTTTCTAAACCAACATACTCAATGAACAAAACTTTACATAGAAAACTTACTGAAAAACACCTTTACGAACCTGCACACACCATTGTGTTTGCTAAAGGTGATCTGTCTTCCCGGATGGCCGACGAGGTGAACCTGCTCAAAGAAGCAGCCGCAGACCTGCTGCAACCAAGGCCGCAGGCCATAGCCAATATACTGAGGCTGGCGAGGGAATTGTAGGCTTAATTACCTACCACAAACCTGCCGGTTTGCTCTTCCGCTCCGTTGGTGGCTTTGATGATGTAATTGCCCGCGGCAAGGCCGGGTATAGGCAGTGTTTTCGCAAAGCTGTTGGCTGCGTTCTCGGTCCATTGTTTTACCATACGGCCGCTCATATCGTAGATGCCTATTGAGAAAGGTTTAGATTCATTCCACTCCAGCTTTACGGTAATGAGATTTTTTGTAGGAGAGGGATAGACTGCGATAGTGTTGTTGGCTGGGCTGATCTGCGCGGTGGATGCGGGAGTGTATAGCTCGTAGTAGAACTTGTTCATTCCGGCAAATACCCAATTGCCTGATGAGTCCATGTTGTAAAATATCTCGCGGTCTATTTGATTGAATGAATTGTAGTGAAAATCCCATTTATTGGAAGAGATTGGTTCTTCAAAGGCATTCAGATTTAGTTCAATTCTTTCGATAGTGTTATGACTTGCATCATATATGTTTTCAGATGTGAAAATGGAGCCTGCTCCATCTATAAGTACCAATGATTCGGTATCGCCGGAAGGGGAAAAATGATAACGGTTAATATCATTTTCATAATAAGTTGTATCGGACGGGGCGTGCGTTGCAACATATAAAACATCTGAGTCAAGAACCCCCGAAGTGTAGTAGTAAACTCTTTTATTGTCATTGAGCCAATTGCCTGTTGCATTATCCCAAGTCTTATATTCTTCTTGTACTAGATTTCCGACACCATCATAAGTGTATAATGATTTGAAACTGTTTTCCCAATAGCTAGTATCCCAGCGAAGGGAGATATCTGATAATAGCTGATTATCAAGACTGTAAGTCACGGTGTCCCGCGATAAATTTTGCCATGCCCCAGACACCCAGTTCTGGTTTGTTTGTCGGGTTAAATTATTGTCGATGTCATAAATGCATGAGCTAAGATTTACATTGCTCCATACTCCGGGAAAGAAACTGTTTTGCTGGAGTATTCCTGTAATGTTATAGCCCGAATAGGTGTAGATATTACGAGCAGAGTCAGTGACATTATATTGCCATGCCGTGTCGCAGAAGATGGATGCGGGATGTATGGAGATATCATCAAATGGTTGGTTGACAACAATAGGATAATCGCAATTCATGCATGGTTCGGTTCTGCCTTTGAGCATGACTCCGCCATTGCCATTGGAATATACATAATTTCCAAAAATTCGGGGCGTTCCTGTAGTATCGGTATTGAATTCCTGGAAGGATACAACTCTCGAACCCGATTGCGCGAACGCGCTGCCGCAAAGCAGTACAGCAATAAAAAGCAGGTATGATCTTTTCATTTTTGAGCGGTTTTTACAGGAATGAGTAATCTAAGTTACTTATATAGACGTAAAAACCAACCTGAATCTTGGGTTTTGTATGAAAAAAGTCACGCTGTATCTTCCTTCTTCCGCTGTTCCTCCCATTCGGCACGGTGCTTGCGCAGGGGGTGTTGCTTTGATTTGTTGAAGATCATCATGCCATTTTCGCGGCCTGCACGGCGGGCACGCTGCTCATCGGGCGGCAGGTTCTTTTCTTCCATGCACTCGGGGCTGCAGCAACCTTCTAATTTAACAGCACAGGCTTCGCATTGGATAAAGAGCAGGTGGCAGCCATCGTTCAGGCAGTTGGTGTGGGTGTCGCAGGGTGTGCCGCATACGTGGCATACCGCTAATACATCATCGGTGATGCGCTCGCCCAGGCGCTCGTCGAATACGAAGTTCTTACCCTTGAATTTCAGTTCCAGGTTTTCCTCTTTCGCCTTGCGGGCATATTCTATAATGCCGCCCTCCACATGAAATACGTTTTTGAAGCCATTGTGCAGCATATAGGCGCTGGCCTTCTCGCAGCGTATGCCGCCGGTGCAGTACATAATGATGTTCTGGTCCTTTTTGTCTTTGAACATATCTACCGCCATGGGTAGCTGGTCGCGAAAGGTATCGGAGGGTATTTCTATGGCGTTCTCAAAATGGCCCACTTCATATTCATAGTGGTTGCGCATGTCCACTATTATAGTGTCCGGCTGTGCAGATAGCTCATTGTATTCTTTGGCCTTCAGGTATTTGCCGGTATGCGATGGGTCGAAGCTGGCATCATCCAGCCCATCAGCCACTATCTTGGCCCGCACCTTCATGCGCAATACCCAAAACGATTTACCATCATCATCTACCGCAATGTTCATACGGATGCCGTTCAGTTCAGGGGCCGCAGCATACAATGTTGCCTTAAATGCCTCATAATTGTGCGTAGGCACACTCATCTGGGCATTAATGCCCTCGGTGGCAATATAGATGCGCCCGAAGACACCCAGCTCATTAAATTTGATGTACAGCTCGTCGCGGAATGCGGCAGGATCGGCTATCTTGAAATACTTGTAGAAGGACACTGTGGTACGTGGCTCTGTCTCGGCCAGCATACGCTGTTTCAGCTCCTCATTATTTACGCGGTTGTGTAGCACTGGCATGGTGTACCTTCTTTGTTTTTTTAGAGAAGGTGCAAAGGTAATGAATTGCCAAAAAATGTGGAATGATCTTGGTCAGTTCTTTGGCACATAATCACTTGTTAAGGCAATATATAAATTTTTATAACGTCTAAACTTTTTGTTTTTACTTTATATAAGAAGTATAAGTGCTAAAATAATAAAACCGGCGGGATGCGCCGGAATTAAAAATCTCAAAGTTAAAACTTAATATTGATTTCTTTTACTCGCCTGGATAAACGTCCCAGTACAAATAAGATAAGCATAATTTTAAACATACGTAAAAAATCATTTTTTATCCACCTTTGAGCAAAGCACTTTTATAAGTGGTATCGTTTTGTTAAACGCCTGTTGGTTATTTCAGCAATGCCAGACCACAAAAGTAAATAAAACCTGTCATTTGACAGGTTTTTATTTATAGCTATGACCTATACTCACTATCATTTATTTCCATAACTATTTTCATTAAATTATTTGTTTTTTCCAGTAATTTTTCTTACCTTTGTTAAACAATTAGCAAACGATATGTTAGAAGAATTTAAGACAATTAAAGATTTAGAAAGACACTTTATCAACGAAGAAACCGCCCGTGAATACCTTGAAAATTACAGATGGAACGGCAAACCAGTTTGCCCTAAATGTGGCTCAAATCAATATTACATTTTAAAAACAGTTAAACAATATTGCTGTAAAACTTGTCGTAAAAACTATTCGGTTCGGGTAGGTACTATATTTGATAACAGCGCCGTTCCTCTATCTAAATGGTTTACAGCAATATTTCTATTATCAAATGACCGTAGGTCTATGAGTTCGGTACAAGTAGGTGAGTGGATAGGCGTAACACAACGGACTGCCTGGTTTATGAACCATAGAATTAGAACTATGATGAACACAAATAATGTGGAACTCATGGAAGGCATTATTCAAATGGACGAACTTTATACAGGTGGTAAGAAAGATAAGGTTTCAAAGGCAAGGAAAGATAAAATGGTTAAAGGTTCTGGTAGTGTAGGTAAAATACCAGTAATCGGTATAGCCGATACAGAAACAGGAAATAAAAGATATTTTGTTAGCGATGAGGTAACAGCGGAAGGCATTGAAGATTTAATATACAAAAATGTTTCAAAAGACAGTGTATTAGTTACAGACGGCTCACCACTATATACAACGGTAGGGAAAGAATTTAATAATCATATAGCATTAAATCATAGTAAAGGTGAGTTCGGTAAAGACGGTTACCACAGTAACGATATTGAAGGTTCATTTAGACATTTCAGGGGTTATTTAGACGGTACATATAAAGGTATGGTTCGCTCATGGCACTTACAGAAATACGCAAACGAATTTATCTACAAAAACGACCGTAGAGAAAAGGTAGTTACCACGGCTAAACAACCGAAAGTATTATTAAAGACTATATTAACCCCTGCTAATTTAAAGAAGGTATTGAGGTATAAAGATTTAGTTTTGCTTAACCCTAATCATAACAGGAAATGGGATTTGCAGGAAGCATGTTAATTATTGTAAAAAATCATTATTCAATAGATACCTGTTTAATGTATCATAAACATATTCGGTGTCTTCGTCAAACCCATTTATTAATAGTCTAAAATCAGGTGAAAAGATATTTATAGTTTTCTGCGGGTTTGCAATCGCTTCATAATGTTGCTCATCAATATCTTTTTGATTGTCTTTTGCTTCGGAGTATTCTAAAACGGCAACCTCATCATTAATATAACTTGTTCTATGAAGTGGTACTTTGACGGTCTCGCTTATAATTGTATCTATGTTCCGTAAATCTTTGTACGAAAATTGAGCAAATATTTTTGGCATATTTAACTTTTTTAGTAAATAAAGTAATATTTTTTGTAACCAGTGTTTAATCTTTTTCATGCTAATTATAGCATGAGAAATTTATTTTGTTGTTGCAAAATTAAATAAATTTTTCTTTCCTCATCTCGTAATCGTGCCGCCCTTTCATACCATTGATTTTTTACTGCCTCATCTTTTGCTAATTTAATTCTGTTTTTCCTATCCGCAATACTTATAACAACCTTTGTTTCAAATTCAGTGAATACAAGATATTCTATTTTGTCATTCTTACCATACGCTTTACAATAATCCTCACCGTAAGCACTCAATAGTTTTTCTGCAATCAAAGAACTTTCTACAATAGAAATTCTGTTATCGCAATTCTTACATTGAATTACAGTAAAACCAAAATTGTCACCATAAGTAACAAATATATCATTGCCACACGCACAAACTAAACTATTATCGTTTTGCATTAATACCGTTATTTTTTAAAATAAAGTAGCAACTGTTATAGAGTTGCTACTTATTTTTTACCAGTTAATTAACTGTTTAGCGAACCTACGAATTTGTCTCCAGATACAATTGCTTTTTCCGTCTTTACAGAAATAAGCACCTTGACTTGTTGAATTGTTAGTTCTGCCACATACTTGACATTGATAAGTTGCCATAAAATGTAAATTTTTGATTGTTAAGAGATAGCGGCAAATCTAAGTAAAAATTGTCAATATTGATAACTTTTTAGAGAAAATATTTTTGAATTTTCCCGCAAATGAATAATCGGGAAAAAGAAGACGAATTATTTTTAAAGAATTTAGGGAAACGCATTGCTACGGTGCGGAAAGCGAAGAAAATAAAACAAGTAGATTTAGGTTATTCGTGTGATTTAGACAAGTCAAATATGAATAGAATTGAAGCGGGCAATACAAATCCCTCAATACTGATATTAAAGAAAATAAGTAATGAATTAGGAGTATCTTTACAGGAACTTTTTGATTTCTAAAACTATAATATAACTATTCCCTATGTTGCCTTAACAAGTGATTATGTGCCAGTTCTTTTATATTTGTCCTGAATCTTTTGAAATATGGACCAATCTGAAGATCAATGATACCAGCAAGTGTGGGTTGGTGATTAACAGGGCTGGGCAATGACCTGAATATTATTGAGTATGATGAAGATAAAATTGATCCCGACAAGCAATAGCATAGTTTTATCTGTGCCTGATAATTATGTTGGCAAAGAATTGGAAGTACTGATCTATGCGCAAGATGAAGTGATTGATGGAAATATAAAGAAAACAGGCAATGCGGCTCAGTATAAAGGATTGTTCACTAAAGAAGAGGGAGAACGATTTCATCAAGAGTCAAAGGCACGAAATAAACATTGAGCCTCCCTCAAACGGATTGTTCATCCAGAACAGCATGGAGCCATTGAGCCATCCAGTCATTGAGCAATTTAAATTGCCTACTTTTACAGCCTAAATATCCCTTCTTGAGCGACGATAAACTCTCTATGTTCCAAAACCGGCTGCTGAAGGTGTACAAGCACTACAGCAAGATAGCCCGCAAGCAGAATATCGCCTGCTTCCGGTTCTATGACCACGACCTGCCCGAATTTCCTTTCGCCATAGATTGGTACAATGGGGTAGTGCATGCCGCAGAATACAAGCGCCGCCATGGTATGGAAGATGCCGAGCATGAGGTGTGGCTGCAAAGTTGCAAGGAAGTATTGGCCGCCGTGCTGGAGATACAGCCTGATAACATATTCATGAAGATACGCCAGCGCAAGGCGGGCAGGCAGGGGCAGTACGAGAAGTTTGACGAGCAAAAGGTGGAGCGCATAGTGCCGGAGAATGGCCTCAGCTTTATCATCAACCTTACCGATTATCTGGATACAGGCCTGTTCCTTGATCACCGCATTACCCGCGGCATGGTGCGCGAGGAAGCTAAGGGAATGAACGTACTCAACTTGTTTTGCTACACGGGTTCGTTTAGTGTGTATGCTGCAGCGGGTGGCGCAGCTACGGTAACGTCTGTTGACCTTTCCAAAACGTACCTCAACTGGGCCAAGCGTAATATGCAGTACAACAAGCTGTATAAAGACACCCAGCACGATTTTATACATGGCGATGTGATAGAGTGGCTCAACTTTATGCCTCCCGATGCCTACGATATTATAGTCTGCGATCCGCCCACCTTCTCTAACAGTAAGCGTATGGAAGACAACTTTGATGTGCAGCGCGACCATGTGTCCCTGCTCAAAAAGCTACTTAAGGGCTGCACAGAAACGGGCAAGATATACTTCAGTAACAACTACAAAGACTTCGTCCTTGATCGGGACAGCATACCTGCCACCATCGTCAAAGACATCACCGGCCAAACTACGCCCTTCGATTTTCAGGGGAAGCTGCACAGGAAGTGTTATGTGATCGAGAAGTAATTATACGCTATAGATAAAACCTTAAACCCAATAACTAAAAGGTGTTGGGCTGTATTCCTTTCTTTCCGACCTTTGAGCCATAATTTGGAAAATTTGTGAGGTGTTTATTTTATATAAGTGCTTTGCGACTTAGCGCCTCCGCGGTAAAACGACCCTTTCGCGTGAACCTGTTTCAGGACGAGGCAAAAAATCTGTTCTGTCCCAAATGTGACATCCAATGGGACATCTGAAAAATAATATCTGTCTGAAACTGCTGATAGTACTGAATTATGGATAAAATCATAATGAGTTTTACCAACAAAAGAGTTTCAGCGCATAGGACATTGAGGGGAGGTGACAAAATATACCCGGCTAAAACGATAACATCTCCCGGACCAAGGTCCCGTTTTTTTGCTGGAGGTTTGGGGGGTAGACTCTCTTAGAACAGGAAACATCTAATAAAATCCCTAAATGGAAATTTTCTTCACCTTTTGCAAATAATAGTAATTGATATTATATCTGAAAAATGAAGGGAAGCCCCTTCATGGGTTGGGGGTTTTACGCTTAGCCCCACAATAACAAGCGTTCACCCCGGGTTGGGCTATTTATTTTAACCATTGATTAATTATTATCCTGAAAATCGTTAATTTTATATAACATAGGGTGCAGTCACCCAACCATTTCTATTGTAAATCGGTCTTATTGTATAGTAGTGATTAATAACAAATATACTTGTCTATAGCTTTGGCATATACTACAGGTCATGCCAGTGAGCTTGAGCAGCTCATCCAGGGGTGTATTCGCAACGAGCGCGCTGCACAGGAGAAGCTATACCATTTATTTTACCCGAGGATGATGGCGTTGGTACGGAGATATATAGACCAGGAGATGCAGGCGGAAGAGGTATTGAATAATGGATTTTTAAGAGGATTTCAGAAGATAAAGCAATATAATTTTCAGGGTTCGTTCGAGGGTTGGCTGCGCAAGATCGTTTTTCATGCCGTGGCCGACTATGTGAAGCAGAACGCACGTTATTCATCGAATATAGTGCTGGTGGAGAAAGATGAGCTGGTGCATAAAGACCATGCCGATAAATTGTATTACGACCAGCTGATAGAACTTGTGCAGATGTTGCCGGATGCCACGCGAACGGTTTTTAATATGTATGTGCTGGAGGGTTTTACGCACAAAGAGATCGGGAATATACTGGGCATAAGCGAGGGAACATCGAAGTGGCATTTGTCGGAAGGGCGAAAGGTGCTTAAGGAAAAAATAGAAAAACTGGAATTGCATTTTAAGATATAGAACTCATTTAGTAAAAAAATAAAACTTATCCATATGGATAAAAATTTCATAAACGTCGATGACCTGGTAAGGCAGCGGCTCGAAGGCAGGGAGGAGCGCGAGCCCTCCGGCGCATGGCTGAACATGCGGGAGCTGCTGGATGAAAAAATGCCACAACGCAAGGTTGTGCCGTTTTTCTGGAACCGCATGTTTGGTGCGGTAGGTATTGCGGCCCTTCTGGGCCTTATCAGCGTGGGTGGCTATGAGCTTTCCGCGTACAAAGAATTGGGGCATACTGCTCCTGTTGCTTCAGCTGCAACAGTAGCCGCGCCCACAGGCACAGCCCATAATGATGCTACACCTACCGATGTGGCAGGTGACCGCAGCCTGAACGCAACGGGTGTGAATGATAATGTCGCAAAACCTGCAGATGCAGCCGGTGTAGCCGTGCATAAAGCAGCACATAAAAAGACAGGTACTGATAACACAAACAATACAACAACTAAAACAGCTAAAAACAATTCACACACTCCTGCTGAAATTACAGCTACTACCGGCATAGCCGCGAGCAAGGCGACAGATAAAGTTGCCAATAACAATACTGCTACTACACCGCACAGTAAAAAGAATACAGCTAAGTCAACCGAAGCAGCCACTGCCGTTGTAATGAAACATAGCGCGGCTAAGAACAATAAGGACAGCCAACCAGTTGCAACTGCAACTGAAAAAGTGACTACCTCTACTACTGTTGCAGGAAACACAGCTACAACTACAAGTAGCCTTGCGGTGAGTGATAACAGTAAGCCGGCAACAACAAAACATGCCGGCGAAGTGGCGCACCATAAAGCCGGCAATCACAAGACTGGTGCGGCTTCACAGCAGGTAGCTGCGAAAACAACCGCAGGCAATAGCGCAAATGCGGCAACAGCTAATGATAAAGACGCTGTAGCAAAGAATGATAACACTACTGATGTGCATAGCATGCCATTGAGCAGCAACTCAACTCCTGCCAACAACGCATCTGAGTCGGTGCCGGGCAAGGTGAGCGGTAATAATATGGTTTCCAGCAAAGCTTCGTTGCCTGCGGGTAATAGTACAGCACCCGGTAATACTACCGGCAAGCCTGCAAACACAACTACAGGAACAACAGGAAACGGCACACCAAAGACCGCTACTGTAGGTAAGCTGCCTAACAACACTACTGCCAACAATAGCAAGGGCAAGAAAGTGATAGAAAGGATGGTTGTGTTTCAACGTGCCATCAAGACCGTTAAAACAGAACAGAGCGAAAGCAAGTACCATATAGATACAGTATCTATAGAAACACTGACAGAAGAACTGGGAATGGTTAATCCGGCCATCAGCAATCCGGCTAATAGTACTGCTGCCAAAAAATCTAATCTGGGTAATATGATCAATACTACTACAGATGCCGATGGTGCAACTATACTTCCGGGTGCGGCTTCAATCGCCACAAACGCACCCGGCGCTGCTGCCAAGACCAATGCTGCCACTAAGAACAGCAGTAGTGTGTCGCCTGTAGAAAAGCTGAAAGAAGAATTTAATGATGTAAAGACCAAGGTGTCGCTCATTCGCTTTGCGCCGGGGCTTACTGCCGGTATCAACAGCACTTTCTTTGGCCCCAACAGCTTTAAAGGGTTCCAGTTTGGTCTTACCGGGGAGTTGTTCTTTAACGACGACCTTGGCCTTATGGGTGAATTTAAATACTTCCACCGCATCAATAACGACTACCAGGTTAATGATAACTACTACAACTACCTGAACAATGGCACTAAGCAACTGATGCTGAATTCGTACAGTTTCTCCGCACTACATAGCATGGAGTTACCGATCAGCATACGCTACAGCAAGGGCAACTTTACTTTTATTGCCGGTGGCAACATTGTATATTCATTCTCCATAAATACAGGCGCTGCTACGATAGCATCTCCTACAGCGCCTGTTGCCACGAACGTATCGCCCGCGCAGGCTACGGATAATAAGCCACAGTTGAATGCTTCTGATTTCAATTCAAGGTTTGGCCTCGGCTACCTGTTTGGTTTTGCCTACAAGGTATCACCCAATGTCACCCTCGACCTGCGCGATGTACAGTCGTTCTGGGATAATGCAGGCTCTGCAGGCGCTAAGTCGGTATCTACACAATTGTATAAAAGCCCTTCATTCCAGTTCTCGCTCAACTACCGCTTAGGTAAAAAGAACAGGGGAGAATAAGAGATAAATGATCATTAAACAATGAATCCCGAAGCATTCCTTTGGGGTTCATTGTTTTTGAAGCGATCTGAATCTGGCCTCTGTAGCCATCGGGAGGGGATTTGGATTTTGGAATTTGGAATTTGGAATTTAAATCACTCGCTTGCTTTGCCCATCGCTATGTTCTTCATCTTATGAGTTGTTTCTTCGCCAAGGTAGCGGGCTATGGCTTTTTCAATGATGTAAATGAGCGGGGTAAGCACTATGGCCATGGTGGCTTTATAGGCATAGTTGACCAGCCCTATTGCCAGCACCCTTTGATAAGACCAGCCCTTACCTATTTTAAAGGCAATGAACAGTACAATGAAGCTATCTACGAGCTGCGATACGATAGTGGAGCCCGTGGAGCGCAGCCATACATGCTTTTCGCCCGTTACCCGCTTGATACGGTGAAACACCCACACATCTACCAGTTGGCTGAGTAAGAAGGCGACCACGCTGCCCGCGATGATCCACATGCCCTGCCCGAAGATGTTGGAAAAGGCGGCCTGCATATCCGGCACGCCGGTGCTTTTCTGGCTGCCCTGCCAGAAGCTAGTGTCTGCCGGCATTTGTATGGCGATGTAGAACATAAGAAAGGCGTAGCAAATGAGCCCGATGGCGATAAAGGAGATCCTGCGCACCGCCTTGGGGCCGAAGTACTCATTGACAATATCCGTCATGATGAACTCCAAAGGCCAAAGCAGCACACCGCAGGTAAGTGTGAAGGTAAGCCCGCCCTCGCCCAGCAAAGTGAATGGGTGCGGCGACATACTGAATACCCGCTCCAGCGAAAATAGCTTGCCCCCTATGCACTCTGCAATGATGGCATTGGCCACAAAGAAGGAGGTGAGGAATACAAAGAGCCGTGTAGGCTTGTCTTTTAATATGTTTTCGAGCATGGATAGTTAGTTAATGGTACAGGCGGCCGCGGCCTTGAATGCCCCAAAAATAGCATAATTAAGGTTTGCTACTATGCTGATGCCGTTGTGTTGGGATCCCGGTAGCGATAATTGGGAAAAGTATTTTATTTTACACAGTCAAAATGGCTAAAAAACAGAACAAGCCCGCTCCCATTCAGGCTCCGCAACGCAAGGCCGGAGGTGAGCGGCGTACATGGCTCTCGCTGAACAGGAAACTGGCTCTGTTGCTGGGCGTTGTTGCATTTATGGTATATGCCAATACCCTGAATAACGGCTATGTGCTGGATGATATAAATGTGATCAGGGACAACCAACTGGTAAAGGGTGGGATGCAAGCGATACCACAGATACTTACCACGCCCTACAGATATGGCTGGAGCCACCTGGATAATGACCTGTACCGGCCGCTATCTGTGGTTACTTTTGCTATAGAATACCAGTTGTTCGGCCTTGAACCTAAGTCCGGACATTTTTTGAATATTGCTTTGTTTGCGGGCTGTGTTATGTTGCTGTTCCTTTTCCTGGAGCGGCTTTTTGGCGGTAAGCGAACGGCAGTTGCATTTATGGCTGCGCTGTTGTTTGCCCTGCATCCCATACATACCGAAGTGGTAGCGAATATAAAAGGCCGGGACGAGCTGCTGTGCTTTTTCTTTGGCTTTTTAAGCTTGCTTGTGCTCAAAGATTATATGGATACTGGCAAGGTAGTGAAGCTGTTGCTGGGGATATTTTGCTTCCTGCTGGCATTGCTGGCGAAGGAAACAGTGATCACCTTTTTGGTTATACTGCCGCTTGTGTTCTTTTTTTATGCAAACGAGCATAAGAAGCGTGCTGTTTATATAACGCTGTCGGCAGTGCTGGTTTCGGCTCTTTTTTTGGCAGTAAGGTTCTCAGTATTGAGGGCGTATCATTCTGATCATCTTGCGGATAATGATATGATCGAGAATGCGCTGGCTAATACAGGCTTGTCTTACGGCTCGCGCGTAGCTACTGCTGTGCTGATACTGGGCTATTATGTAAAGCTGCTGTTTGTGCCTTATCCGCTCATCTGCGACTATTCTTATAATAGCATCCCTTATGCTCATTTTACTGATGTGGGGGTGTTGATCTCACTGGTGGTTTATGTGCTGCTTATCGTTTTCAGTCTCCGGCGCTTATTTCAAAACAGGAAAGACCCATATGCTTTTGGGGTATTGTTTTTCCTTGTGAGTATTTCACTGTTCTCCAATATTCCGTTCCTGATAGGCTCTACCATGGCCGAGCGGTTTGCGTTCTTTCCATCGGTGGGCTTTTGCCTTGCCATAGCATTATGCATAGAACAGTGGGTGTGGCGAATAGAGGGTGGGGGCATAGCTTTGTTGAAAGACAGGAAGGTGCTTGGGGTTGTCATTTTTATAGCCGTTGTTTATTCTTTGATCACCATCAACAGGAATACAGACTGGGTAGATGAGTACACGCTCTATAAAACAGACCTTGCCAAGGCACCCAATGATGCCCGCCTTAATTACTACCTCGGCGATGAAATGCTTACGGCCATGCTGGATATAAAGGACCCCGTGCAGCACACACAAATGGCAGAAGAAGTAGTGGGTTATCTAAGCAAAGCCATCGCAATATATCCCGGTTACCGGAAGGCACATTATGATATTGGCAATGCCTATTGGGTATTGTTGCGTTACGATTCGGCTGAGTATCATTATAAACAGGCACAAAAGCAAGGTTTTGGAGGTGTGCGGCTGATGCGCAACATGGCGCATATGTACTTCGATTGGAAGAAATACCCACAGTCTGTTGAGTACAATAAGCTGGCTATAGGCCTCGATCCCGGGACTGTTGTGTTTTATGCCAATGCCGGGCTCTGCTACCAGTATATGGGACAATATGATTCGGCAATATGCTATGCTAAAAAAGCTATGATCGTTGATCCTGCATTTGCAGCGTCTTATAATATCCTTGCTGCTTCCTATAAAGCAGCCGGGCTGCCGGATTCGGCGGCAAAATATGAAGCTATAGCTGCGCAAAGCCGTCAATGAAAGCCGTGATGGAAGCTAAATTTTCAGGAAGCAGGGTGTTTTATAGTAATATTCAATAAATTTATGAGTAGCCATTTATGTGATTGTAAAGTTTAGGATTAACTTTACTGGGCTTTATAGTTCAGTTTATATTCTTTTTGAAAACGGTACTTACCATATTATTTTCCTTTCTGCTCTTGCCGGCTTTCGGGCAACGGGCAAGGGATACTTTTAAGCTGTATTTCGCGCTTGGGGTTCCTGCCCTCAGTCAGGAGTCAGAGAAGAAGATAGACCTGCTTATTTATAATGACAAGATCATCAATGGCACAGAGGTGATGATAGTAGGCTATGCCGACTACCTGGGTACGGAAGGACGCAATAAAAGCCTGTCTATGCAGCGGGCAGAGAATGTAAAAAACTACCTCGTAAAATACGGGGTAAATGCAAAAGACATAAAGCTGTGCGAAGGCAAGGGCGAAGTGAACCGCAATGGTATGAAGGGCAAGGACGGATACCCTACCGACAGGCGCGTGGATATTGTGGTAAACAACAGGCTAAAGAAGAAAAAGACCCCACCCTCGCCGCCGCCTTCGGCCAAACCTACGCAAATGCCCATAGTGGCGCATAAAGTAAACATCAATAGTATTGATGAGGTGAAGGACTTAAAGCCGGGCTCTGTTTTTTTATTGAAGAATGTGTACTTCCCTGCGGGTAGCCATGTAATGAGGCCGGAGTCGGCTGAAACGTTGCAGAAGCTGTTCGAGGTGCTGAAGGCTAACCCCAGCCTGAAGATAAGCATAGAGGGTCACGTATGCTGCATACAGGAAGATGAGCCTGATGCGCTGGATAATGATACGCATGAGCTGCTGCTGTCTGTAAACCGGGCAAAGGCTATCTATGGCTATCTAGTAACTAAGGGTATAGACCCCTCGAGGCTCATGTACTCGGGATATGGCAAGCGCCGGCCAATAGTGGCAGAAGAAATGAATGAGGAAGACGCGGAGCGCAACAGGCGCGTGGAGATACGGGTGATGGGGAATAAGTGACCTAAAACCCGGTGTGCGTAGCAGGCCGCTTATGCTTCCACCTGCGGTGCGACCATAGCCACGTTTCGGGCTGTGCAATAATATCCTCTTCCAGTTTTTTTGTGTGCATCTCGGTGAGTACGCCATCGGCCAGTTCTCCCGGGTTTTCAGTTATTATTTCTGCACTCAGCTCATAATACCCTCTCTTTACCCTGCGCGAGCGGGCAAATACAACAGCTATATTCATTTTCTTAGCGATCAACTCGGTGCCTTTATACACGGGTGTATCCTGGTTGAGAAAGGTTGTCCAGTAAGCGCTTTCGGGCATCGGGGTTTGGTCGGCAATGAAGGTGGTCGCATTCACTGTTTTCCTGTTGGCCACCATTACCTTGAACGTATTTTTCATAGGTATGAGTGTGGCACCGAATCGGGTGCGCATTTTGAGCATCAGGTCATCAAAACATTTGCTGTGCAGCGGATGGTAGATCACAAAAAGCTTGTGCGGTCCCAGTAATCCGAAGGTGTTGCCTGCCCACTCCCATTGCCCCTGGTGGCCCATCACCATGATGATACTCTTCTGTTCAGCTTTTAATTGTTCAAACATCGCTAAGGAATCCGGGTGGAAGTAACAATGCTGGAGCATCGTGTTTTTGCTGATGGTGAGGGTTTTGAAGGTTTCGAGCAAGGAGTCGCAGAGGTAGTGGTAGAAGCCTTTACAGATGGTATTGATCTCCTGCTCTGTTTTTTCAGGGAAGGCATTGCGCAGGTTTTGCAGCACTACCGCCTTGCGGTAGGCCATGCAGTAATAAAGCAGGAAATAAATAAAGTCGGAAAACAAGTACAGCACCGGGAAGGGCAGCAGGGAGATAAGGTAAATAAAAGGCAGCGTAATGTAATATACAATGGCTTCCAAATGCAGGACGTTTGTGCGAAAATATACTTTTCAATCAAACGAACAAAAGAATCATTTATATACCGAAAGCGATCTGCACGCCACCCCATACATGGTAGTTGCCCATTTTGAATTCATTGCTCACATAGGATTGGAAATATTCGAGGTACATACGGTGGTATATGACCACGAACCCGAAGCGGTTCTGAAAGGTGATGCGGCTGATATCTGCCGCACTGATAGTATAGGGGCTGGTCTTATTGAATACACCGCCTTCGAGTGTGGCATCGTAGCCGATCACATCAAACTCGGGATGCTCGTAGGCATATATGCGGAAGCTGTTCTTACCGGCAACAGCGCTGCTGAAAGGTGAGTCAAAATAACCTATCATGATAGAAGAGCCTATTGCCACTTTGTCGCTGAGGGTGCCTACGCGGGCCATAGCATCGGCGTCTAAAGAGAATAGGTTGCCGAGGGATAGTAATTGTTTTTCGTAATCGGACTGGTAGTTGAGTATGGCGTCATTCTGTACCTGGTTCGACCAGCCGTGGGGCGTAATATCATGCAATGCCTTGTGAATGCCCACCTGCATCTCCTTGCCACCCGCGCCGGGGCCTATAAGGCCCGTACTGATGGATGTGGAGAAGCGTTGCTTATTGCCCGTATCGGTAGCCATTACAAAGGTTTTGAGAAAGAAACAGGCAGCAAATGGCCTGTCACCTATCAACGCCTTGTCGCTGCTGATGCTGGTAGGCGTGTATCCCTCGTGCTCCAGTCCGAGGCCATAGCGTACATAGTCGTAATGGGGGTGAAGGAGTAATTTGGTCAAGGGGAATTTTTTGACCCACGGCGATACTACCTCTGCATGTATGCCCTGTGTATAGTAGATATCTGTAGCAGAGAAAAAGTCATTCTCGTAATTGAGCCTGAAATAACCATCGGTGTTTATGTTCTTATAAGACAAGGTGTTGTCTATGGCCTGTGCCTGTGTAAGCGTAGGGTAAAGGCAGGCCAGCAGGCAAGTATATATGGTGCGTTTCATACCATAACATACGATGGTGTGCCGTTAATAGTTCTGTGGTGGGAGGATAAACGGGTCCCCATTTATTATTTTTCTCCTTTTTGTTTGGCAGTAATTAGGATATTGTTGACAAATTACGCATATTTGGTTACTAATATCAGCATCATGGCTTCATACCTTATTGCAGACAGCGGATCAACCAAGACAGACTGGTGCCTTTTGCGTAAGGGCAAGAAGCCGGTGCGGTTCAGTACTACGGGCATCAACCCATACCTGCAAAGCAAGGACGCGATAACGGCCATGCTGAAAAAAGAAATACCGTGGGACAACAAGGAATACAAAGCAGATAAGCTGCATTACTTTGGCGCAGGCGCAGCCAACCCGGAGAAGCAAGAATTTCTTGAAGCAATACTTAAAAAACATTTCGGGATAAAGGGTACAGAGGTGCAGGGTGATATGGTGGCCGCAGCAAGGTCGCTATGCGGGGAGAAGAAGGGTATAGTGTGCATACTGGGCACAGGCAGCGCCAGCTGCTACTACGATGGTAAAAAGATCAAAGAACAACGCCCGTCACTAGGCTATATTGCAGGCGATGAAGGTGGCGGCAACTACATGGGCAAGCGCATACTGCAATACTATGCCTACGGTACTTTTGACGTAGAGCTGCGCATGGCCTTCGAAATGAAATTTGGCGACGATATACGCACGATCATCAACACGCTATATCATCAACCCAACCCAAACCGTTACCTGGCCTCATTTGTAACCCTGCTGAAAGAGAACAGGGGGCACTACATGGTGGAGAACATTATAGAAGATTGCCTCAACGACTTCTTTCATACCAGCATACTGAAGCACCGTAATACCTGGAACCTGCCGCTGTATTTTTCCGGCTCCATATCGTACGAGTTCAAAGATGTGTTGGAAAATCTTTGCCAGCAATACGAACTGGAGATAGGCAAGGTGGAAAAAAGCCCTATGGATGGGTTGATGAAGTACTATAAGAAGTTGATTGGTTGATAAGTTAATAAGTTAAAGGGTTAATAGGTTAATAGGTTAAAGTGTTAATAGGTTAACAGGCTCCTTCCTTCGCTGAAAGCCTTGGCGGGCGAAGGATAGTTTGAAGTTGTCGTTTGATACTTGATTACTGTTTTAGGATTTCTTTACCATCTGTCCCTGGGTGTTGTACGTAAATTTTACAAACCATCTTTATGAGTACGTTCAAATCATTAGCATCCGGGCTTTTTTGTTTGCTGGTATTCTGCGCTGCCTGTAGTGGTAAGGAGCCGATAAAAGTGTTACCTGCAAATAAAGGTTTTGCTGTAGTAGAGTTATTTACTTCTGAGGGTTGCTCCAGTTGCCCTGCTGCGGAGGCTGTGCTGGCCAAGGTGCATGACGAATACCCCGAAGGGGTTTATGTAATGGAGTTTCATGTGGATTACTGGAATTATATAGGGTGGACGGATATTTACAGCAGGCCGGAGTATACGAAGCGGCAAAAGCATTATGCGGAACTATTTCATCTTGGCTCTACTTATACACCGCAAGCTATTGTGAACGGAAGGAATGAACTTGTAGCCTCTGATGATGCGAAGTTGCGCAGGTATGTCAACGAAACACTTAGAAAGCAATCAACTGTTTCCCTGAAACTGGGTGCCATGCAAACTGTGAGCGCGATGAACAGGGGCCATAATATTTCGGTTGACTATGCCTTAAGTAATTCTTCCAATCAAATAGTCAATATAGCATTAGTCCAGAAAGTAGCAGAAAGTAATGTGAAGCGTGGTGAGAATTCAGGAAAGAAACTGAAACACATTAATGTAGTCAGGGAGTTGCAAACAGTAGATGCCACAAATGGAAGAGCTACTTTTGCCCTGCCATCCCAACTCAATGCGGCTGATTTTGTGGTGATCGCATATACGCAGGATAAAGACACATGGGAAGTGACCGCCGCTTCAGAAGCGCAATAATAAGGTTCTCTACTCGTTCAGAAAGGTTTGAAAGCATCGGCTATCTTTCTTGAAGAAAATAAGCACCCGGAACAAGAGTTGATATTGCCATCTTTGTGCCTAACGTAGTTGATTATTACGCTTGTTTCATCGTCTATTGGTATTTTCATTTGTTCGTATTGATCGAAGGCATAAATGGCATATAGTTGTTTTTCAACGTTTGCACTCCTTAACCAAGTTTGTAATACGGAAACGTTTTTGTGTTGCATTATCATTTCCAGTTGCTGGTATTCAACGGTTTCACCTCCATCGTTACCACATAAGTTTAAACTAAAAACAGTGTTCTCGAACAGATATTGTTTATTGAATTCTACTTTGTATTTTGTTTTAAAGGCATTTTTGAAAAGGTTGAAATCTTTATTACTTATAAAGCTATCAGTATTTTCAGCCTGATGTCGGACTATGGTCGGCCTGTTAATTGCCCATGCGATAATATGTCCTTCGTGTATCAGTAAGTTAATGTGTTGATCTACGGATCGGTTTCTGCCTGTATCCTCGCGTATTTCAACGCTCTCTTCAAAATATCCAGGTATAATTTCTCTATATACTTTTCTGCCTTGAAGTGAAACGTTGCTGCCGCTAAGAAAGGTTTTCCAAGCTGCAACTGAGCCTGTATTTAATGTCTGTTTTAGTTTAGATTGGGCAAGTGCAGTATTAGATAAGAACATTGTTAGCACAACGCAAAACTGACCAAGGTTACGATTAAAATTAAATCGTCTCTTACCTTTTTCTCTAAACAGACTCTCGGTTATCAACATGCTAGTCAATTATACCTTTCTCGCGTAAACGTTTCTTTACATCTTCCCAATTACTGTAATCATCTGTCTGCCGAGACAATTCGATAGCTAACAAATCTTTGACGTCTTTTATTAGTTCCGTTATGTCAGTTTCAGATTTGCCGTCATTAATTTCGGACATAGTTTATTTATTGCTGTATTTTAAAATTAGTCATTTTTTTCGGAACCAAATAAATTTCAAAGCAACAAGCCAATTATTCCTCATTCACATACACCCGCTTCACGCGTTGTGATATGCCGGTCATGATCTCGTAGGAGATTGTTCCTGCCCATGATGCGAGCTGTGTTACGGGCAGTTCTTTGCCATAGATGATGGCATCATCGCCTTCCTGCGCTTCGGGTATGTGGGAGATGTCTACCATGCACATATCCATGCAAATGGAGCCTACGGTCTTTGCGGGCTTGCCGTGTATAAGTACGTAAGCCCGGCTGTTGCCGAGTGTGCGGGGATAGCCATCTGCATAGCCTATGCAGATGGTGGCTATGCGCATATCCTGTGGTGCAATGGTGTGGTGGCCATAGCCAATGCTATCGCCTGCTGGTACGTTGCGCACCTGTGCTATGCTGGTCTTTAGCTGGCTTATCTGGCGTAGCTTGTTGTGCAGCGCATGGCTGCTATCCACACCATAAAGGCCAAGGCCAATGCGCACCATATCGAAGTGCAGGCCATGATGGCGTACTATGCCTGCGGAGTTGCACAGGTGGCGCATGGGCTTATAAGGCAGCGCCTGCATCAGCTTACTGCTCATCTCACCAAACAAGCGGCACTGCTCTGCGGTAAAGGCATCCTCATCAGGGTCTTCGCTGGCAGCGAGATGGCTGAATATACTCGCTATATGTATTTGCGGGCTTTCTTTAATTATCCGGGCAAGCTCATCCAGGTCGGCAGGGTTGAAGCCCAAGCGGTGCATGCCGGTGTCCAGTTTGATGTGGACGGGATAATCTTTTACTTCCAGCGTTTTGGCAATCCTGATGAATTCTTTGAGCGAACGGAAGTTGAATAGCTCCGGCTCCAGCTTCCAGGCTATCATACGGTCGAAAGAAGTAGCATCGGGGCTCATCACCATTGCAGGCATTTTTATGCCTGCCCTGCGCAGGGCTATTCCCTCATCGGTATAGGCTACGCTTAGGTAGTCTACGCCCGCATATTGCAGCAGGTTGGCTATCTCGAAGCTGCCGCTGCCATAGGCAAACGCCTTGACCATAGCCATTGTCTTTACCCCCGGCGACAGCTCTGCGCGAAACACATTGAGGTTGTGCGTGAGCGCGGAGAGGTCTATAGACATTACGGTCTGGTGCACCTTCTGCTCCAGCAGCAAGCCTATTTTCTCAAAGGCAAATACACGCGCGCCTTTGAGCAGTATAGCTTCTTTATTGAAAGTGAGCAGGTGGAAATTCTTCAGGAAATCTTCGGTGGATTTGAAGAAGATGCTGCGCAGCTTTTTGTACTTACGGAAAGCAGCTTTGTTTTTATAGAGCGCCGGGCCAATGCCAATAAAACGCTGTATGCCCCTGCGACTCACGGATGAGGCTACCTCATCGTAGAGGTCGAGATCGCGGCGGCCTATCTGCAGCATATCTGAAAGGATGACTGTGTGCTGGGTATGCTGCTTTTGCTGCTCCAGGTAGTTGAGGGCAGATTGCAGGGAGGTAAGGTCTGAATTATAAGCATCATTAATAACCGTGCTGTCGTTGATGCCGTGGCGTAGCTCCAGTCGCATAGACACCTGTTGCAGAGTGGCCATGCGGGCTTTAATATTTTTGTGGCCTATGCCCATCATCAGCATCACGCACCAGCAATGTATGGCGTTCTCTACAGAGGCATCGTCAGTGAAGGGTATGGTAATGCTGATCTCTTTGCCTTTGTATAGCGCAGATATATTTGTCTTGCCATTAACGGCATTGATCTGTGATACACGTAGTGTAGCCTCGTTCTTGCGCGACCAGGTGAAGAGCTCCAATGGCTCCTCATTACGGCTGTTGCGCACCTGGCTCATGTATTGGCCTATGCACTCATTAAGCCCTGTATGATCATAGCAATAGACCAACTGGCGGGCATGGCGAAAGAGTATGAGCTTCTCATTTATCTTTTGACGGGCATTCATAAAGCCCTCGCTGTGCGCCTCGCCTATGTTAGTGAATACACCGATGGTTGGGTGTATAATGCGCTCCAACTTCTCCATCTCGCCGGGCTGTGATATGCCGGCTTCCAGTATAGCGAGCTGGTGTTCCGCATTCATAGGCCATACCGATAGCGGCACACCAACTTGCGAGTTGTAGCTTTTGGGGCTGCGTATAATATTGAAATCGTTGCTGAGCAATTGATAGAGCCATTCTTTTACAATGGTCTTGCCATTGCTGCCGGTGATGCCTATTACCGGAATACTGAATTGCTTGCGGTGGGCTGCGGCTATTTGCTGCAATGCTGCCAGTGTATCTTTTACCTGTATGATGTTGCTGCCTGCAAGCAATGCGGTATCAACGGACTGTGATACCAGGAAGTTGCGTACGCCTTTTTGCCACGCATCCTGCAGATAGGCATGGCCATCGCGCAGTGGTGTTTTAAGGGCAATGAACATAGCCGTGGCGGGATGCTCTATGTTGCGGCTATCTATATCCAGGTCCCTGATGGGCGTACTGTCGTCAGTTTTGGCCAGCCAGGTGCCATTGCTCCATATTTGTAATTGCCCTATAGTATTCATAAGCGAATTGCAAATGTATCTTAATTTATCCCTCTAAAATCACCCATTGTAATCGTTTTTGCCGATGTATATTTGCAAAATATTAATCAAAACGTATTATGAAACAATTTTTTAAGATATTCTTTGCTTCGCTTCTGGCGATGATCGTGATGGGCTTTATATTCTTTGGCTTCATTATAGCCGGGATAATAGGGTTATCAAAATCGGTGGTGGATAAGGCCGAGAAGAAAACAGACGGCAATGTACTGGTCATAGACCTTGCCAAAACCATACATGAGCAGGGCGCTACCAACTCATTTGCATTTTTGGATAAGAGCAGCGCTTACCAGGCAGGGATTTATGATATTATGAAGGGCATTAGCGCAGCCAAAACGGATGCTAATATAAAGGGCATACTGATCAAGGCCGCACCATCGCCTAATGGCTGGGCTACCTTACAACAGTTGAGGATGGCCTTGCAGGATTTTAAAGCATCAGGCAAGTTTATTTATGCCTACGGCGAGGACATTACACAAGGCGCGTATTTTGCTTCTTCGGTATCAGACAGCATATACCTGAACCCGGCAGGCGGCATAGACCTGAAAGGCTTTGCCACGGTGCTGGCTTTCTTTAAAGGCACACTGGAAAAACTGGAAGTGCAGCCGGAGATATTCTATGCGGGTAAATTCAAAAGTGCCACAGAGCCGTTCCGTGCAGATAAGATCAGCGACCCTAACCGGTTGCAGATACAGGCTTTTCAGAATGGTATGTGGAATGAGTTCCTGGCAGCGGCTGCACAGTATACCCATGCCGATAAAGCTACCATCAACGACTGGGCGGTAAACGGTACGATACAATTTCCGGGCGATGCCCTGAAACACAATATGGTGGCCGGCTTACTGTATTGGGATGAAGTGGAAAAACGCATAAAAGCAAAGACAGGGCAGAAGGAAAGTGAAGAGATCAAGTATGTAAGCATTAATGATTACAGCACTAATGCCAAAGAGGGTAAGGAGGAAGATAAGGTATCTAATAATCGTATAGCGGTGATATTTGCTGATGGCGATATAGTGGATGGCGAGCAGAACAATGACCGTGAGATAGCCTCCCGCACCATATGCGAGCAGATACGCAAAGTAGCTAAGAATGATAAGATAAAAGCTGTGGTGCTGCGTGTGAACTCGCCGGGCGGCAGCGCACTGGCATCAGACGTGATACTGCGTGAGCTGGTATTGCTGAAGCAAAAAAAGCACCTTATTGTATCTATGGGCGACTATGCGGCATCGGGCGGGTACTATATATCGAGCATGGCGGATAGCATCTTTGCGTTGCCAAATACGATCACGGGTAGCATAGGTGTATTCAGTATGCTATATAGCACTGATAAGCTGATGAAGGATAAGCTGGGTGTGACATTTGATGAGGTGAAGAACGCGCCATATGCTGATATACCTACCACGGCACGACCGCTTACTGCACTGGAAGGACAGCGTATGCAGAATGAAGTAGATACTATCTACGCACTGTTTAAAGGACATGTAGCAGAGGGTAGAAAGCTATCCCTTGCTGATGTGGATAGCATAGCCCAAGGCCGTGTGTGGACGGGTACAGACGCTAAAGACAAGGGCCTGGTAGATGCGCTGGGCGGCCTGGACAGGGCTATTGCCAGCGCAGTAGCTATGGCCAAGGTAAAGGACTACAAAGTAGTAACCTACCCTGAGCCTGATGATAAGCTGAACAGCCTGATGCGCAAATTTCATATGAACATGAGCGCCAGCGCTATGGTGAAGGAAAGCATAAAGGAACAAACAGGCGAGGCATACGAATGGTATGAGCAACTGCAAAGCCTGAGCAAAATGAACAATAAAGCAATGATGGCTATGCCGTTTGTGATGAAAGTGAAGTAAGGGTTTTAAATTCCAAACTTCAAAAAACAATTTCCAAATCCCAATTCCTTGGAGTTCAGATTAATATATTTTGGTAGCAAGGCGCTTTGTCTTGCTACTTTTTTAATGATAACACTACCACTGTAGGGTTTTATATATTTGCACATGCAGAGGCCGGTAATATTGATAACTAATGATGATGGCATTACATCGCCGGGGATACGGGCGCTGGTGGATGCCGTGAAGGACCTGGGCGAGGTAATAGTGGTAGCGCCGGACAGCCCGCAGTCGGGCATGGGTCATGCGATAACTATTGGCGACCCGTTGCGGCTGGATAAAGTGGATGTGTTTGACGGCATAGCCTCGTGGCAATGCAGCGGCACACCAGCCGACTGCGTGAAGCTGGCACGGGATAAGATACTTCACCGTAAGCCCGACCTGTGCCTCAGCGGCATCAATCACGGCGCTAACCATTCTATCAATGTGATATACTCCGGCACTATGAGCGCGGCTATGGAGGCTGCTATTGAAGGTATACCCTCAATGGGCGTGTCGCTGCTGGACCATAGGTTTGATGCTGATTTTACTGTGGCTAAAAGTGTGGTGCATGACCTGGCCATACGCTTGCTTGCCGGCGGCCTGCCGGAGCATATACTGCTGAATGTGAACATACCCATAGCTACACCCGATACTTTTAAAGGTATGAAGATATGCAGGCAAGCCTATGCGAAATGGGCTGAGGAATTTGACCACCGCACAGACCCGCGCGGAAAGGACTACTACTGGATGACAGGCAAGTTCATGAACATGGACAAAGAGCCCGGCACTGATGTGGAGGCGCTGAAAGCAGGATATGCTTCTATAGTGCCTATACGAATAGACTTTACGGATACGAAGATGAAGGAATGGCTGGAGCGGGAATGGAAGTTTGAGTAGAAAGTCGTAAGTAGAAAGTAGAAAGTAGAAAGTCGCGAGGTGATCTTGTTATTTGGTCCCGATAGCTATCGGGATAGGATTTGGAATTTGGTTCTTGGGATTTGGGATTTTGAATTTGGTTCTTGGAATTTGTTTACTGGAATTTGTTATTTAAACTATGGTTTATAAAGTAATAGGGTTGATGTCGGGCAGCTCATTGGATGGGTTGGATATTGCTTATGTGCAACTGGAAGAGGTACGCGGGCAATGGAGCTATACCATACTGCAGGCAGATTGTATGCCTTATACGGAAGAGTGGGTGAATGACCTGCGGCACGCTGCGGATGTGCATGTGAGCGATTTTTTAAAGCTGCATACGCGCTATGGCAAGTACCTGGGCGCTCAGGTGAATAATTTTATAGAGCGGTATAACCTTGGGCATAAGGTGCATTTTATAGCCAGCCACGGGCATACTGTTTTTCATGAGCCGCAAAACAATACCACCTGCCAGTTGGGCGATGGCGCAGCTATAGCTGCTACCATACAACTACCTGTGATCAGTGACCTACGTGCTATAGACGTTGCGCTGGGCGGGCAGGGAGCGCCCATAGTGCCTATAGGAGATCGGCTGTTGTTTGGCGAATACGATTACCTGCTGAACATTGGTGGCATAGCCAACATAACTGTGCAGCAAGGGGAGGACAGTATCGCATTTGATATATGCCCGGCCAACCAGGTGTTGAACACGCTTGCTATGTGCGAGGGCAAGAGTATGGACGAGGGCGGCAGTATGGCTGCCCATGGCACACTGCTGCCGGAGGTACTTGATGGACTGAATGAGGCTGCATATTACCAACAACCTGCACCAAAATCATTGAGCAATGAAGCAGCAAGGGATATTGCCTTCCCACATTTATTAGAGAGCGGGCATAGCACTTACGACCTGCTGCATACTATGGTGGAGCACATAGCTGCGCAGGTAGCTGCTGCTGTGGCGCAATACCCGCATGCAAAAGAACAGGCACAACTATTAGTAACCGGTGGTGGCGCATTCAATAGCTTCCTGGTGATGCAGATAGAAAAGGCGCTGGAACCCTACAACGTAATAGTAGTAGTGCCGGAGCCTGATGTGGTGAAATACAAAGAAGCATTGGTAATGGCGCTAATTGGCACGCTGAGATGGCGTGAAGAAGTGAACGTACTGAGCAGCGTGACGGGCGCAAGCAGGGATAGTGTAGGTGGTGCGTTGTGGCTTGGGTAATAATTTGGCAATGTGATAATTGGGTAATGTGGTGAATGTGTTTGCGTGCTGAAATATTTTCGCCTGTTTATTTTGCCTTTTGCGGTAATGAAGATTGCAAATTGTTGATTACAGAATCGGGAATTGGTGCTACTTCTGTGTTGTCGTTTATCAGAGGTCTTGTCCTTACCATCGAACCATCTACCAATGGCCTCCTAGAATTTGTTATTACTGGTTCCGAAAGTTCCTTTTGGTTTGTTCCCATGATCATGTTCTGTGTTGTCTGCAGGCCAGCTATTACTATCACGCCGGTTACGCGTTGCTCGCTGAAATTTGGGTAATTGAAAACTATTGTGTAATAGCCCGTAGGTAATGCAGGGAAAAGATAATATCCATCTTGGTTTGTCTTTGCTTCGGCTATTGATTTTTCTACTTGAAATATTTGTACTGTAACGTTGGGTAGCTGTTCTTTTAAATTATTTAAAACCACGCCTCTAAGATTGCCTGTGCTATCTGTAGAAGGTAGTGGCGCATTGGTGATGCGCTGTGCTGCAATAGGTGGTCTGCTCTGTGCCAGTAAATGAGGTGTTTGGGTAAACAATAGTGTAAGGCCAAGAGCTATGCTGATCCTGTAGAGCCTGCTATGGGGCTGGTAGGGTATGCTAATAGGGCGGTCAACTTGTGTATCCAGAAACCTGCCACAAACACGTTCCGTAGTTTTCTCAAAGAATTTGTAGAGTGCGGTATCACTGTATGCGGTAAAGTCTATCACTGTCTTTTGGCAATGAGCGCAAAAACGTCCATCACCAGATAACGCCATCTCCTCCCAGCTTTGTGAGCAGGGTGTGGGGATGTTTATTTGTATGGTGTTCGGTTTGCTCATTAGTTATTAATTTTCTTCGCGGGTATAGGTTTGCGTGTTGAATCATTATCAGGTGTTTCAATCGGGTTATTCCTTTCTGATCTGCTGTTTTTGGGATTTTTTCTTATTTGCACAGGTGTTCCTGTTACGACAACCTGATTGGCTCTTTGATACTCTTCCTGAGTTTCAACTATAGGAGATGTGATGTTGTTTCGGTTGCTGAACAGCTTAATATTTTGTTGCGTTATTTGATTTCGTTTAATAATTATTTGCGTGAGTGTTGTTTTTCGAAAGCCTGAATGTTCGAACGATAAATCATAAATTCCTGCGCATAAGTTGGGGAAATGGTAATGCCCGTTATTATCAGCAAGCGTTTCATGTTCTAATATGCCGTTTTGGAATAGCTGCACCTTAGTGTTTCTGCAACTCCTGTTTCCAGATTCTTTTATTGCTGTTTCGATAACTCCTGATAGAGTTGCTGATTTTTGGCCTTTTAGTATAGATTGCGAAGTTTTGGGAGGCCTGTTCTGCGCCAGTAACTGAGGTGTTTGTGTGAATAGTAATGTAAGGCCAAAAGCTATGGTGAGCCGGTATAGCTGGCTATGTGGTTGTGGAGGGATATGAATGTTGCGATCTAATTGTGTGCCAAGGAACCTGCCGCATACATGGCTATCGTTCTTAGCGAAGAAGTTATAGAGTGCGCTGTCACTGTAGTTGGTAAAGTCAATAACGGTTATGCTGCAATGTGCACAAAAACGTCCCTGGCCGACAGGTGCCATCTTCTCCCAGCTTTGCGAGCAGGGTGTAGGGATGCTTATTTGTATGGCGTTTGGTTTGCTCATTTGGGTGAGTTGTTTATTTCTTCGCGGGTATAAGTTCGCTTTGTGGGTTCCATATCGAGCTTTATTTTATCATTGTTTTTGTGCGTTGCAGATGATGAGTCTATTGATAACTGTATTAAGTCTTCAATTGGGGATAATATAAGGCCATCCATTTTGATCGTTTTATCAGGGTTTACTTTGATAAAAGATTTTTGGAGACGATACATCTGGAAATCGAAAGTTGTTGTTTCGCCCGCCTTAACTACAATTGCTTTTTTGATCGTAGAGTCGTAGTAAGCATAATGGGCTATAATATCGTATGTGCCCGGCGTTAAGGCTTTGATGACATAATTGCCTTCCAGGTCTGTTACTGCTCCTCCTTTTGAGATCCCATCCTGGTAAACCTGCACCACTACGTCGGTCGCAATTGCTGAATTGTGGGTTGTTACATGGCCACAAAGCTCGCCCCATGTATTAGGGTTGTCGGTTTTCTTTGCAGGGATGTTTTGAGCGGTTTTTGGTGGCCTCGTTTGTGCCAGCAGTTGCGGTGTTTGTGTAAATAGTAATGTAAGCCCAAAAGCTACAGTTAGCCGGTATAACTGGCTGTGTGGTTGTGGAGGGATATGAATGTTGCGATCTAATTGTGTGCCGAGAAACCTGCCGCATACATGTTCGCTGTTGTTTTTTGCAAAGAAATTATAGAGGGCGCTGTCGCTGTAGTTGGTAAAGTCAATAACGGTTTCGCTGCAATGTGCACAAAAACGTCCCTGGCCGGCGGGTGCCATTTCATCCCAGTTTTGAGTGCAGGGTGTGGGGATTGTTATTTGTATGGAGCGGGGTTTATTCATTTTTCATTGTCTCTACTAATATAGACGTAAAACCGGATAGTATTCTTGGGTAAAAAGAAAATTAAAATTGCCCGGTACTCAATAGTACCAATGTACAAGCTTCCATTGCTTTGATACCGTTTTTTTCAGCGAGGGCTTCCAGTTCTTCATTCTCGGCGCCGGGGTTAAAGATGATGCGCTTTGGCTTTAGAGATAGTATGTAATCGTAGTAGGGTTGCTGGTGCAGTGAGCTGAGGTACATGGTCACTGTTTCCACATCTTCTGTGGGTACTTGGGTGGTTTGTATCTCCACATCGCGCACTTTGCCTGCTTTCTTGCCTATGGCTATTACTTCGTGGTTGTGGTCGCGCAGCTTGTTTACGGCTAGGTAGCTGTAGCGGGTCGTTGTTTCGGATGCGCCTAATACCAGTGTTTTGTTTTTCATGGCGGTCTTAATTTATCTTTTTGCTATACAATAATAACTCATTTTTGCCTTCATTGGGGCTTAAATGCAGCGGTTATGATTATCTTTAACTTTCATTTGTAATAAAGGGTATCCATATATTGCCAGCAGCAGCCACACCACCTTTTCGCACAGCATATGCACGGTTCATCAAGCCATTGATGGAGTGGGTACTTGCGTTGCTGGCTTTCGTGGTGCTGTCGCCGGTCTTTATAGTTGTGGTGGTTTTGTTGGCTATTGCTAACAGGGGCAAACCCTTCTTTTTGCAGCGCAGGCCGGGCAGGGGTGGGCACATATTCAGGGTCATTAAGTTCAAGACCATGAACGACCTCAGGGGCAAGGATGGCGAACTACTGCCCGATGCCGCACGCCTGACAGCTATCGGCAGGTTTGTGCGTAAAACATCGCTGGATGAGATACCCCAATTGCTGAACGTGTTAAAGGGCGATATGGCACTCGTAGGCCCCCGGCCATTGCTGGAAGAATACCTGCCGCTGTATGACCAAACGCAGATGCACAGGCACGATGTGCGCCCCGGCATTACCGGCTGGGCACAGGTGAACGGGCGCAATGCCATAAGCTGGCAGCAAAAATTTGCATACGATGTGTGGTATGTAAATAATCTTAGTTTTGCAGTAGACATCAGGATATTGCTGCTCACGGTAAGGAATGTGTTGAGGAGTGAAGGCATTAGTTCGGAGACATCGGCAACAATGGAGAAGTTTAGGGGTAATCAATAATTGAACTATTTATGATCGTTTACGGAGCAAGCGGACATGGGAAGGTGATCATCGAGATACTGGAAAGTACCGGTGTCGCAGATATTGCTGTGTGGGATGATGCTGCCAAAGCGCCCATCTGTGGCTATACCGTGCAAAAGCCCCTGGTGCAATCCGCAGATAAAATGATCATTGCCATAGGTGTGAATGCAACAAGAAAAAGAGTGGCAGAGCGTATGGTTGGTACTGTGAAATTTGGTACTGCTGTTCATGCGTTCAGTCATATATCCGACAGAGCTGCGATAGGGGAGGGTACTGTAGTGATGGCGGGCGTAGTGGTGAATGCTGATACAAAAGTAGGCAGGCATTGTATACTCAATACCTCTTCCTCCATAGACCATGATTGTGTGCTGGGCGACTATGTACACATATCGCCCAATGCTACGCTGTGTGGCGATGTGCAGGTGGGCGAGGGTACGCATATAGGTGCAGGCGCTACGGTGATACAGGGCATACGCATAGGCAAGTGGTGCACTATAGGCGCAGGCGCTGTAGTAATCAAAGACATACCCGACCATGCCACCGCGGTGGGCAATCCCGCAAAAGTGATCAAAGTAAAAGAGCCGCAACATGAAAGATAAGATATGGCTGTCGTCGCCACATATGGGTGGTACAGAGCAGCAGTTTGTACAGGAGGCTTTTGATACCAACTGGATAGCGCCCCTGGGGCCTAATGTGAACGGCTTTGAACAAGATCTGGAGCTGTTTCTTGGCGATGATGTGCATGTAGCTGCATTAAGCTCCGGCACAGCAGGCTTGCATTTGGGCTTAGTGTTACTGGGCGTAAAGGCTGGAGATGAGGTCATTTGCCAGAGTATGACGTTCTCAGCCACGGCCAATCCCATAACTTATGTAGGCGCTACGCCTGTATTTGTGGATAGCGAAACGGATACATGGAATATGAGCCCGCAACTGATGGAGGAATCTATAAAGGACAGGATAGCTAAGGGCAAAAAGCCGAAGGCTATAATACCGGTGCATTTGTATGGTATGCCTGCCCAAATGGACGAGATAATGGCCATAGCGCGTCGCTACGAGATACCTGTGCTGGAGGATGCCGCAGAGGCCCTGGGTTCATCAATAGATGGGAGGAGGTGCGGCACATTCGGGGATATAGGTGTGCTATCGTTCAATGGCAATAAGATCATCACCACATCGGGTGGTGGGGCGTTGGTATCCAAGAGTGCAAAGGTGGCCGAGGATGCCCGCTTCCTGGCTACGCAGGCGCGTGATGTGGCACCGCATTACCAGCATTCGCAGATAGGCTACAATTACCGAATGAGCAATCTTTGCGCAGGCGTAGGCCGTGGGCAGATGGAAGTTCTGGCCAAAAGGGTAGAGCAGCGGAGGAGTGTATATGCGCAGTACGAAAATTATTTTGCAGGCAAAAAAGGCATCACACTATTGCAAGAGCCTGCGGGCTACTTCAGTAATCGCTGGTTGTCAACCATACTTATAGATAGTTCGGTTGCTGGTTTTTCGAGAGAAGACCTGCGGCTGGCACTGGAGCAGGAAAATATAGAATCGCGCCCGCTATGGAAGCCTATGCATATTCAACCGGTATTTGATGGTTGTGCTTTTTATGGCAATGGCACAGCGGAGCGTTTGTTTGCCGATGGATTGTGCCTGCCATCAGGCTCTAACCTTGCGGATGAAGATATGGCACGTATCTTTGAGGCAATAGAAAAAGTCATAGGCCAATAAAATCTTTTCATCACATACATGAGTGACCTCGCAGGCAATAAGCAGGAACGTTTTCATTTCTTAGACGGGCTCCGTGGCATTGCCGCGCTGATGATCTTCTTTCATCATGCTTTTACTGCCAATATTGTTCATTTCCTGGATGGGGTTGGTATGCCCGGCACGGGCTATTACATGCAGCACCTCACGCAGTCGGGCGTTGATCTTTTTTTTGTGCTGAGTGGTGTTGTATTGCTGCGCCCCTATATCAGGCGGCAGCGGCCATTCCATGTTGTTGATTATTTTAAACGCAGGGCAAAGCGCATATACCCGCCATATTTCTTTGCACTTTTGTTTGCTGCCTTTGTGGTATGGGAGAATAACGCATTCCCTACATGGTATAATGTAAGTGGTATGCGCGCGCAGTTTTCGTGGCTGGAGACATTTAAAGAGGCTTTCATTGTGAACCGGGATGGGGTGTATTATAACCTTGCGTGGTGGAGCCTGGGCATAGAGGTGATGTTCTATGTTATTGCCCCGCTGGTGCTCTTTGTTTTTCCGCGCAGGCACAATGTCAGTGACGTTAAGATGACAGTGGTTATTGTAACTACAGTAGTGCTGGCTACGTGGCTACAGTTTTTTTGTACCGATCACTTTAATGCTGTTTATTCACTTACGTATGATGTGGCTAATGTTGGAAAATTCCTGGAATATCCTTTGTGCTTCCTGATGGGTGTATTTCTTGCAGCCAAAGACTTTAACATGAAGCACGGGCTGTACTTTATATTTTTCGGGTTGGTGCTGCTGGCGTGTGGATGGTATCATTTTTCGTTCATGCAGCAGGAACCTCATTTCTACCCGGTATTACACTCTGGCTATGCGCTTATATATGCGGGTATCATAGTGCTGGCATTTAATGCGCAGTCGTTCAAGGCGTTTCTGAGCAGGCCACTGATGATATGGCTGGGCGAGCGGTCTTATTCTCTATTCCTTATTCACTTTTCGGTTTTTTATCTCACAGATAATATGGTTTCGCATTTCATTGATGGGCGTAATGTCTATTACGGAATTTGGACGAGGCTTTTGGGCATTCCGCTTGCGTTCTTTGTATCGTTGCTGCTGTTTTGGTTTGTGGAAAGGCGGCAGGCGAGGGGATTGGTGACAGCAAATGCTTTTTGGCCATGGCAAATGAGTTAATTGGTTAAAAGGTTAAAGAAGTTGATTGGTTGACGTATTTTTGAGGCAGTATTTAACGATATAATATTTATTTAAGAAAGTATGGAGCAAAACTGGCAGCAGGCGATCGAGGAAGCCTATGGTAACAGGGAATTACTGAAAGACGAAAAATATACAACTGCCATCAGGGCGGTGATAGAAGAAGTAGATAAGGGCAGGCTGCGTGTGGCCCGGCCTACCGATGCAGGCTGGGAAGTACAGGAATGGGTGAAGAAAGCCATCCTGCTTTATTTTGGTATACAGCAGATGCAGACGTGGGAAGTTGCCCCTTTCGAATTTTATGACAAGATGCTGCTGAAGAAAGACTATGCCTCGCTGGGTGTGCGTGCTGTGCCACATGCTGTGGCGCGTTATGGCGCATTCCTGGACCGGAATGTGGTATTGATGCCCTCTTACGTGAATATAGGCGCGTATGTAGGCGAGGGTACCATGGTAGATACATGGGCTACTGTGGGCTCCTGCGCGCAGATTGGCAAGGGCGTGCACCTGAGCGGCGGCGTGGGTATTGGTGGTGTGCTGGAGCCGTTGCAAGCCTCTCCTGTTATCATTGAAGATGGTTGCTTTATAGGATCGAGGTGTATAGTAGTGGAAGGTGTAATAGTACAGAAAGAGGCTGTGCTGGGCGCTAATGTGGTGCTTACGCAATCTACCAAGATCATAGACGTGAGCAAGGCTGAGCCAATTGTGTACAAGGGACGTGTGCCTGCCCGCAGCGTGGTGATACCTGGCAGTTATACCAAGAGCTTCCCTGCGGGAGATTACCAGGTGAGCTGCGCGCTGATCATTGGTGAGCGCAAGCCGTCTACGGATCTGAAGACTAGCCTTAATGATGCCTTGAGAGAATTTAATGTAGCCGTATAGCAATAACTTTGCCTGGGTATGCGCCACTTGCTGTTAAATATAGATGCTGCGTTTTTCGACCATCTGTTCATGGGCGAAAAGGTGAGCGCTTATTTTTGGTTCGCGGGCATTATACTCGTTACTATACTGCTGAAGCGGCCTGTAGCGGGTATCGTAACGCGCATCAGCACCCGGCTGACTGCAAAGTTCAGCTACATGCGGCATAAGGGCAAGATACGGGATATGCTCTTTAAGCCCATAGAGCGCCTGCTACAGGTGATACTTTATTATGTGGCCGTGCACCAGCTGGATAATTTCCTGGATAATTTTTCCATAAAACATTTTATAGGCAGCAAGCAGCAACTGAATATAAAGCTGGGCGATGTACTGGACCATATATTCCTGTTCCTTTTCATCATTTTTCTTACGCAGGTGGTAGCCAGCTTTGTTGACTTCATCTACTACCTGCGCATGGGCAAGGCGCAGTTGGAAAAGAACCAGTCGCGTATACAGTTGCTGCCGCTGATCAAGGAAATGGCCAAGCTGCTGCTTTGGACCATCAGCGCGTTCTGGATATTGGGCAGCGTGTTCCATGTCAACGTACCCGCGCTCATCACCGGCCTGGGCGTGGGTGGCATAGCCATAGCCCTCGCGGGTAAAGAAACTGTGGAGAATTTTTTTGCAGCCTTTACGATACTTTCTGATAAACCCTTCCAGACAGGGGATACTATAAAGTTGGGTGATGTGGAGGGCGTTGTGGAGCGCATCGGCTTCCGCAGCACGCGCCTGCGCAACCTGGATGGCTCGGCATATATAGTACCCAACCAGAACCTGGTGAGCCAGAATGTCATCAACCTATCGCAACGGGATAACAGGGTAATGAAGGTGGCCGTAAACATCAAGTACGGCATCACGCACGATGCCCTGCAAGAGCTGATAGCCGAAGTGAAGAAGAGCATATTGGCCATACAGCCCGTGCGCGACCCTGTAGAGGTAACCATAGAAACACTGGATAAAGAAACCTTTCAGTTGGTGGTATCTTACAGCCTGCCACACCCTTTGCCCAATGAACAGAACCTTACTTCCATAAAGCGCGAAGTGAATATGAAGCTGTTCGAGGTCATATCCGGCAAGGCTGTGCTGGGAACGCCTGTGGGAACGAGTTGAAGAATTAGTGCATCACCACTATTTTCTGTACAGTTGTTGCCTTGCCTGAGACCATGTGCAGCGTATACATCCCATCTGGTTCATCGGAAAGGTTGATCTGTATTTCTGCCGAGGTTGTTGATGCTGAATAGACAATTTCACCTGCCACATTGTACACGGAAATACTTTTAGGCTGTTGGTCATCTATGGTCTGAACTGTAAATATACCGGATGTTGGATTTGGGAATATTTTAGTTGAAGAAACGGTAGAAGTAGTGGTTACGGCAGGAGGAGCTGTTACCTTTCTTATCCTGAAATTGAGTTGGTCAGCAATGTATATGTTGCCTGACTGATCAACGCAAACGCCTGTGGGGCCAAATAATTCTGCAGCTAACGGAGAACCGCCATCGCCGGAAAATCCGCCGTATGGAGCTGATATTAGCGCATCTGCGCATACTATACCCTGGAATATGCTTGCCTCGTAGCCATTTCCCGCTACTGTCGTAATAATGCCCGTTGAGGCATCAACTCTTCTTATTCTATTATTGTAAGTATCTGCAAAAAAGACATTCCCGGCATTATCACAAGATAATCCTGTCGGGATAAATAATTCACCACCTCTTGCCGGGCCTCCATCTCCGGAATAACCTCCATAACCTTCCAAAAAGCCACCCAAATATGAACCATACCCGTTTCCTGCAACTACAGTTAAATCGTTTGTCGCAATAGACAACTTCATAATTCTGTTTTCACTGGATACAGACAGGTACAGGTCGCCATACTTATCTGCTACTATACTATTCGCATATATACTATCAATAGTTGAAATTATACCTGTTGATGGATCAATTTTTCTAATAATACCATTTGCGTCGCTTATATAAATATTGTCATTATTGTCAATTGCAACGGCTGATGGTGACATGCCCGCAGCAGTTGCGGGTCCGCCATCGCCAGAGATTCTGTAATTTCCATTGCCTGCAATTGTATTGATTATACCACTAACAATATCTATCCTTCTGATTCTGGAATTATCTGCAAAATATATGTTACCGGCCGTATCAAAGGCTACATTCGTTGATGTGGTAATTATATCATTTGCATCCATATTTACATAAAACCCTTGTTCAATTGACAACAGCGCTGCTGTAGCCGGTCCACCATCGCCTGAAAATCCGTTTTTGCCTGTACCGGCTATGGTTGTTATAATGCCAGTTGTAGCATCTATTCTTCGTACCGATTCTTTGTCTGTAAAGTATATATTGTTATTAGCATCAGTGGTGATAGTATATGGCTGCATAATTGCATTAACAGCCGGGCCATGATCTCCTGTAAAATTCATCTCATTGCCTGCCACTGTGCTGATGATATTGGTCGCTGATGTTACTTTGCGTACCATGCGATCGGTGATGTCTGAAACATAAATATTGCCACTCGTATCGGTAGCTATCCCCGCAAAATAACCAAGTGTTGCCGCTGTTGCTAGTTCCCCATTGGCTATCCCATGTATACCGCCTCCGGCTAGAACAGATAGTAGTCGTGTTGTTGTATTGATCTTGTAAATTGTGCTATCGGATGCTGTAACATAGACATTGTTGTCATCGTCTGTCGCGATGAAGAAATTATCTCCAAAGTTTGCTGTCGTGGCAGGTAGCCCATCCGTTGGTCGCAATGTACCTCCGCCTCCTACTGTAGTAAGTACGTCGGTCGCACCATCTATCTTGCGAATGCGGCCATTTTCATTTTCAGTGAAGTATACATTCCCTTCTTTATCAGCGACAATGTTCAATGGCTGTTGGACAGTAGAGGTTGATGCTAAACTACCATCTGCAGAAAATGCGGGTATACCGGGCCTGCCTGCTATTGTCGTAATGATATTTGAGGAGGCGGTTATCTTTCTTATTACATCGTTGTCATTATCTGTAAAGAAAATATTCGATTGTGCATCTATGCACATTCCTGACACCTTGCCAAGAGTTGCAGATAGCGCAAGTCCTCCATCGCCCCCAAAGCCATAAGAACCTGACCCAGCGAATGTGGAAACTATATGCGTTACTGAATTTATCTTCCATATCTTACTTGAATAGAAATCAGCAAAATAGACATTACCCGTGTCATCCACGCAAAAGACAACACCTGCGTCCTGTATGTCAATGTCAGTAGCTAATAAGCTATCAGCAAGAAATGCAGATCCTCCAAACGCTATTGTGCTGATAGTATTTGTGTTATAGTCGATTTTTCTTAATCTACCAATGTTGAAATATCCGCCACCAAAAGTAGGTTTCAATTCATTGTCCATGAAGTATATATTCCCGAATACGTCTGTGTTGACGACGCCAATAGAGCCAATGTTAGTATTTGTGGCAGCCACACCGCTACTGTGATTGTAGGTGTCTCCCGTTCCAGCTACCGTGGTAATGATGCTCTGAGCAGACAGATGAAAACAACAAAACAGGATGGACAATAGGTAGATGAAACGTTTCATTGCAGGATGTTTTATTAAAATTAACTATATTTTCATTTAAAAATTGCATTTGATTTGATATTTATTTTAGTTTAATGATAATAGGCGGTTCTTGCTACTGCCTCTTTTCTATTGATTTTAACTATCTCCTTATAAGCCCTATTCGGTAAGTTGCCGTAACTTTACATAAATAAATACAAAAAACAGATGTATCCAGAACAGATAGTTGCGCCCATGAAGGCAGAGCTTACGAACCATGGCTTCCAGGAATTGCTTACCCCTACCGATGTAGACAATACGATACCACAGAGCGGCACTACGCTACTGTTCATCAATAGTGTATGTGGCTGCTCGGCAGGCACAGCGCGCCCCGGTGTCATCATGGCGATCAATAATACAGAAAAGAAGCCTACCAGGCTCACTACCAGCTTTGCAGGCTTTGATGTGGATGCTGTGAAACAGGCACGTAGCTACCTGCTGCCTTACCCGCCATCATCACCCGCTATAGCCTTGCTGAAAGACGGCAAAGTGGTGCATATGATAGAGCGCCACAACATTGAAGGCCGCCCCGCACAGATGATCGCCGCCAACCTGATACAGGCGTTTGAAACGTATTGCTAAACGGGCAGGAATTTATATAATATTGAAGAGGTGGCCATGGCTGCCTCTTTTTTTATGCTTTCATTATTAGCATAAGCCGTTTTTTTTTGTTTTATTCGCATATAATTTTTGAATTTGACCAACGGAAAGATCATTGTTATCACGGCCCCATCGGGTTCGGGTAAGACCACTTTGGTAAAGCGGTTGCTGGTTTCGTGTACGCACCTTGCGTTTTCTATATCTGCATGTACGCGCACACCGAGGCCGGGAGAAACACACGCGAAAGACTATTATTTTTATGAGGAAAGCCAGTTCAAAGAGCTGATAGATAAGGGCGAATTTGTGGAGTGGGAGATGGTGTATACCGGTAAGTATTACGGTACATTGCGCTCGGAGCTGGAGCGTATATGGCGGGCCGGCAAGGTGCCATTAGTGGATATAGATGTGAAGGGCGCGCTGGCCATCAGGGATAAATATCCCGATGACTGCATTACCATTTTTATTGAAGCGCCATCGCTGGAGGTGCTGCGCGAACGGCTGCAGTTGCGCGGCACGGAGACAGAACAAAGCCTGCAGGAGCGTATAGATAAGGCAGCGGATGAGCTTACGTTCGCCCCACAGTTCGATCGTATTATTATCAACGAGCACCTGGATACGGCAGCAGCAGAGTTGGAGGGGGTGGTCAATGATTTTGCGGGATGTTAAGTGCCTTGCGTAAAATAGAATAGCTTATATTGTTAGTTGGAAGTACCGGTAACCATGTCAAAGAAAAAAAATAAAAATAATCCTGCCGCAGAGCAAAAACAGCAAGCCACGCCTGCGCCTGCAATGCCTGTGCAGGCTGAAACCAAGCCTTTGTCTATCTATGATTTTAAGGTGCAGGCATGGATATTGGCCATACTGGCATTTGTGTTTTATTTCAACAGCTTCTTTAATGAGTACGCGCATGACGATGGCATTGTGATCGTAAAAAATGAGTATGTGCAGGAAGGTTTTTCGGGCATACCCAAGATACTGAGCCGGGATGCTTATGATAGCTATTACAAACAGCTCAATACCACCAACCAATTATCCGGCGGGCGTTACAGGCCGTTGTCTATTGTTACATTTGCGATAGAACAGCAGTTCTTTGGCACTATACCGGAAGATAAGATGGATAGCACCATGAAGCAGAATAATGCCTATGGTGTGCGCGGCGAGCAGGAGAAGCGGCTGATCAGGGATATGCACGTGCGGCATGTATTCAATGTGCTTTGGTTCATATTGTCTATGGTAGTGCTGCTTTATTTTTTGCGGTATATTGTATTCAAAAGCTCGCCTATGATGGCGTTCATTGCTGCGCTGCTGTTTACCATACATCCCATACATACCGAGGTAGTGGCGAATGTGAAAAGCCGTGACGAGATCATGTCGCTATTGTTTATGTGCCTCACTTTTATTTTTGAATTCAAGTACCGGGAGAAGAACGACAGGCGCATGTTGTTTGCCGCGCTGGGCTGCTACTTCCTGGCATTCCTTTCCAAAGAGTATGCGATCACTATGGTGATGTTGTTGCCTTTGTCTTTGTACCTGTTCAATAATTATTCGATCAAAAAAAGCCTGCTGGCATTCGCGCCTTATGCCGGGGTTATTGTGGTATATATGTTCATTCGCTTTCATGTTGTCGCGCCGATGGGCGACAACTCTGATACCGAGGTACTCAATAATCCGTACGTGTTTGCGTCTTATGCGGAGAAGCTGGCCACAGAAATAGCCACATCGCTCAACTACCTGAAACTGCTGATATTCCCACACCCGCTTTCTGCTGACTATTCTTATAATTCCATACCCTACAAAGACTTTACGAATCCTATTGTATGGCTGTCACTCGTAGTGCATGTAGGTATGGCGCTGGCATTTATTCCGTTGTTCCAAAAACGTAGTGTACTGGCTTTTGCCATTGCGTTCTACCTATTGCACCTGATGCTGGTGTGCAATATCTTTTTTGATATTGGCGCCACTATGGGCGAGCGCCTGATCTATCATTCTTCTGTAGGCTTTGTAATTGCTGCTGCGTACTTCATCTGGAAGGGCTTTGAACAAATAAAGCCGGAAGCGGTGATGCAGAAAGCATTAGCGGCATTTCTTGCGGTCATCGTATTGCTCTCCGGCTATAAGACCATAGCCCGCAATGCCGACTGGAAGAATGATGCGGTACTCTTTAATGCCGACCTGAAGACTGTGCCTAATAGTGTGCTGGTATGCGCCAATGTGGCCGCATCCTACATCACTAAGGCTGATGAAGTAAAGACACCCGCGGAGCGCACCGAATGCCTGCGCAATGCGATAAATCTCCTGAACCATGCACTGTCTATACACCACACTATGGTGGCCTCTTTTATGAACAGGGGTATTGCTTATTACAAGCTGGGTATTATGGACAGCGCTAAGATCAACCTCGACAGTGCGAAAGCCTTGTATCCTAATTACCCTACATTGCCGGGCATATACAAGCTGATAGGCGATGACTATATGAAAAAGGGCTGGAGCGAGTATGGCAGGGTAGGTAACTATCCCGGCGCTATAAAGGAATTTTTAAAGGGCATTACCATAGACTCTGCCAATGCCGATCTCTGGTACAACCTCGGTGGCGCGTATTACTCGAACGGGCAGTTGAATGAAGCTATTGCAGCATGGCAAACAACGCTTAAAATACAGCCGGGTTATGCAAAGGCGCAACAGGGGTTGCAGGTGGCGTTGCGCAACAAGCAATTAATGACGCAGGGTGTGCCGCCGGTAGCTAAGCCTCATTAAAACTAAAAATCCCCACAACGATCACTGTCCGACAGCACCTCAGGGGAATTTTTTTGTGTAGCTTGCCGCTACGTTAGTATGTACTTCAATTTACGTGCCAAAGGCGCACGCGGATTGTCAGGGAACTGTTAATTGATCGTTTCTTCATCTGTTCCGGTTGCTGTATTTTCAGCTTCCAGGCGGGCTTTCTCAACCTCTTCAATGTCCGGTGGGTTTTGCTGCATACTTTCAGAGTTCCATTCTACTATGAAGTTGTTCCTGCCCGTGCCTATGAGTATGGCCAGGAACCGTTGTTGTATCAGCTCCAGCATGGCCAGGAAGGTAAATATGGCATGTATGCGGCCGGTGCAGGTAGCAAAAAGCAGCTCGAACGGAACGCGCTTGTGTTCTTTAAGATGATCTACAAGGAATACCCGCTGTCCTTCGAGGCTGTAATTGTATTTAACGACCACATGCTGTGGCTTGGCGTTCCGCTCCGTGAATTTTTTGATCACCTTTTCATAAGCCTGCAACAGCTTGTACATGGTCACGGTCTGTATCTCTGTGCCTTCGGAATACGTATCGCCGAGATTATGCATCTCGTTAATGATATTGCCACGCTTTTGTTGCATCAGGCGGTCGGCCTCCATTACGGCCATTACTTCAGATGCTTCTTTGAAGCGCTTATACTCCATGATCTTGTCTACCAACTCCTGGCGCGGATCTATCTCATTACCCAGTGCATCTACCTCGCGGCGTGGCAGCAACATGCGCGCCTTAATGCGCATGAGCGTAGATACAAAAAGAATGAACTCGCTGGCCAGTTCTATATTCAGCGACTCCATGGAATGAACGTAGCTGAGGAATTCGTTGGTGATACGGGCAATGGGTATGTTGTAAATGTCCAGCTCATCCCGCTCAATAAAGAACAGAAGGAGGTCGAATGGCCCTTCGAACTGCGGTAATTTTATCTGGTAGGATACGGACATTTATTTATTCAATTAGCTGATTGGTAAATTAGCTGATTAGCTAATCCCCTTGCCTATATACTTATGGGGATGTCAAAAATAGCTTTTATACAGTAAATTCTAAATTAAAATTTGTAGGCAAGGCCGAATGTAAATATTTCGTTTATCTGTATCCAGCCGAGGTTTTCACCGGGTTGGTTCTTGTCTTGTATGGTGTTGGTGGTTTTGTCGAGGTATGTTTTGCTATAGGGCTGATTGTTATCATATCCTACTGTTAGGCCAAGCGTGAGGCTCAGGTTTTTGTACGCTTTCCATACAAAGAGGTTATCCCAATACACCTGTATATTTCCGGGGTTGTCTTTCTTCACAATATTGCCATTGGCATCGGTTGTGTTTTTTGCGAGGTAATTGCTGTACAGGTCTAAGCGTGTGGTAAAGAGTACTGCCTTGCTGAGGTTCTTTTTATACCTGCCGGAGAAGTAAGCGCCAAACTGGAATTTAGAAGTTTTACCTGAGTCTATGCCAAAATTGCCTGCTGCGCTGAGTGATGTATAACGGCTGCTGGCAAGGATCTCGCGGGCTGCGGCCGGAGAAAGGAACAGGTCGAGGTCTTCGCCACGGCGGTACGATGCGCCTGCGGCAAGTGTAAGATATGCCGGTGAAAGAAAATCAGAGGTAGGGTTTTTTTGCCAGTTGGGTATGGAGTAATCGTAGCCCTGCGTGAACTGTGATTTGAAGTTGAACAAGCCGGATAAGAAAAAGTTTTTTGAGCCTTTTACTTCAGTGCCGTAGTTGGAGGTGAAATCTATACGGTCGTCTGTCTTGCGGGGTACAAAGCTATTGGAGTAGGCATAGTTGAGGCCGTATGCGAGGTCCAGGTTATTGGTCCAGATGTTGTTGTTGTGAAAGTGGGTGAGGTTACCATGAAATACACCATTAATGCTCAGCGATGCTACTTCGCCGCCTGCTGCCCAGTTGTGCAGAAAACCTTCATTGATGCCGAAGGAGAAGATGCCGCTGTGCACCCATCCTATAGTGTCTTTGTTGGTGGTCTCCAGCGATTTTTTTATGCCATCGGTGGCGGCGCCGGTTTGTGCCTGTGTGTAATTGAAGATAAGCAGGCAGGAGCAAACGGATAGTAGAATTCGTTTCATTTATGTGTGTGTTTGTTAACGAAAAAGGTATTTTATTCCGTAAATGGGGTGCAAATATAATCGGTTTTTTTTAGCGGATCACTTCGGGCGGTATTTTGCTTCGTCCAGGAATTTTGCAGGGTCGGTATGCTGGTCCAGCAGTTCGGCCAGTGTCATTTTGGGGTGCTGCTCCATGTACGCAGTTACTATTTTGTATCCCAGCCAGCTGCCTATGTTGCCCGGCGTTACTTTTACGGGCGCGTCGGGTGCTTCAAGGCCTTTGGCATACGGGCCGTCATTCACATATTGCAGCGTTATGTGCGCGTCTTTACTGTATATCAGATCTTGATGAATGAAGAAGTTGTAGATGAGGTTTTCATTGCCACGGCACCAGTCCACCTGCACTTGCCGAAAGCCGAATAGGGTAGAGTCGGGCAGGTGCGGCAGTACTTTATGCAGGAAGTATTGCTCTTTACCGCGCTGTATCATCACGTCTATCAGCGGCTTATCATCGGGGTTGAAGGGGTGTATGTATTCATAAACTGTATGGAACAGGGATACAGGCAGGTAGTCTGTACGGAAGTGAGGGTCCATATAATCGGGTACGCCAACCGAACGGTAGTATGGGAACTGCGGCCCGAGGAACATATCGAGGCCAATGCAGAAGGTGTTTTTATCCACCGGGAATGTGGCCCATTTGCTCAGGCCCATATCCAGGTACATGATGCGGGGCGGTGTGTAGGCTGGGAGGTAATACTTCATGTACCTGAAGCCATCTGTGAGCTTTTTATCTGTTTCTGAAATATCCGGTAATACTTTTTTTATGGTGTCTTCGAGGTTTACAAAATCCTTGTAAGTGAGGTCTGCGCGCAGGTCTGAGTCTATGCCCTTTGTGGTATCTGCGAAATGTCCGTGAATGTTGTAGGCGCGCAGGGTATCGAGGTAGTAGTTCAGAAAATCAGGATACTTTGCCGCAAGTTTTTGCAGGCCATCTGCAATGTGGTTGGTGTCGATGGCATAGAGGTCCAGGTCGAAGCGGTAGGTTTTCAAGTCTACTTTGATGTTGGAAATATCAGGGGCTGTATCATTGTTGCAACCGGAGGTTAAAACTGCCGCTAAAAGAGAAAATGCGGCCAGCCATGACAATGCCGGATTGAATAGTGATCTGTGTTTGCGCATAAGTGTGTGTATAAGTGGCAAAAATAGCCAAAATAGCATGGAAAGATATTAGGGCCGGTAACCGGGTATGCACGATGGGCAAAAAGCATAAAAACGCATGTGTAAAAGACGCAACTATAGCGAAGTGTACGCTATTTTGTATTGAAACGTAAAAAATATGTCATAATAGCAGCGAAAAGGAACAAAAAAGCAAAAGAATTC
>Ga0316218_1000106_pt1 | contig 124688 bp, 156 predicted proteins | sample TBH18003metaG_FD_203634 | JGI IMG/M metagenome (GOLD analysis project Ga0316218, IMG submission 203634) | Freshwater microbial communities from Trout Bog Lake, Wisconsin, USA - TBH18003 | ecosystem: Environmental > Aquatic > Freshwater > Lake > Hypolimnion/Profundal zone | place: USA... | reverse complement strand
CTTGGGTTCAATAGTATAAAAACTAAATGGGTAACTGGTACATTATGGAATGGCAATGAATTGAGTGTAGGAAAAAAGTTTAATAACTTAAAGTATTACAATGAAAACAAATATGCTTGAAAACTGTATATTAGAAACCAAAAAATTTATTAATTCAGGCAGCAGATCAGATGCAGATTTTGAAGCAATGGCTTTAAAATTGTATAGATTGCATCATGAAATGAACGATTATTACTATTCTATTTGCGGTAGAAAAATTGCTTCAAATTTAGATGATATACCCCTTATGCCAATAAATAATTTATCCGCAGGGCAAAATTTGGGCTTAAAAATAGATACAAAAATGCCATATCCTGGCATTGTTTTAAAAACTAATAGTAGCGAGCATTATATTAGAGATACAGAGCTATATAAATATAATATCGCTAAGTCATTCCCAAAAAATATTCTAAATGAAGATGATTGGGTCCCATGGATTAATTATGTTGGCATAGCTAAATATTCTGAGCAAAGCTTAGAAAATTATATAATTGAATATATTTTTGAATCTTTTCATGGAACTTATTTGAACGAAATAAATGATTTTGCTCAACTGGTAGAAAAACTTGTAGAAAAAGAAAATGAAGAAATAAAAGTTAAGATACCAACAGTGTTTATGGTTACAAGCGTAATGATACAAGAACTTGTTAAAAAATATAATGCTGAATCTAAAAATTATGTAGATGGCATACATCTGCCACTCGGTTCAATGTTTATAGAATTAAAAGAAATAAGTGCAAAAAGTTCTTTAGAAGATATCTATAATATTTGCAATATATTTGATTTAAATAGTATTATTAAGCTGGCATACGTACCAGGCTTAACATCTCAATTTTATTCCTTAACAAAAAAATCAATACTCGAATCATGCAAATATAATAAATTGCCTGAGACTACAGAATATTTTTTTAGCCCATGGATAAGAGTTAGGGTAGTTGATGAAAAAAACAATAATGATGTTAAAACTGGGCAATATGGCAAAATTGCAATATATGATTTAGCAAATTTTTGGTCTTGCCCATTTATACTTACAAATTATTATGGTAAAATTGGGCCAAGAGGCGGTATAATAATAAAAGAAACATAGCTGGATCAATTTAAGAAAGTAAACAAAATTATGAATTCTAATTATATTATTGATCCATCTGACTCTATTGCTAGATTATGTAGCGAGAATGGATTGTTTTTAGAAGACGATTATTACATGTCAATGTCTCATAACGAAATTCCAAAAAATTTTTGGGAAAGAGTTGACAAGACAGATACTTCAAATAGAAAAATTGTTATAATTGGTTCTTATGAAACACCAATGCTCGTGACAAAAAGTGCTTTTCTGGCCTATGCGTTAGCGAAACCACAAAATATAACCGTAAAAGTATCAGGAAAAGATGAAGCAATTTTGCTTGAGGAAATGTTTAAGCAAAATTCAAAATATAATGATGGTGAATATTCTGTTTATCAAAGCAAAAAAGATGAGCTATCGTCAAGTGGTGCATGGTTAAGAGATGTAGAAGATGCAACTGATGTAATTGTTTATGGTGGCATAGACACTTTATCTTTCTTTAATATGGAGCCAAAAAAGAATAGAAATGTTTATTTGCATAAACCAAAATTCAGTTTTGGCATTGTAAGTAAAGAATGCTTGGAAAACGAAGATAATCTAGCAGGGTTAGTTGGAGATTTTATTTCTTTTTTTGGCGAAGGCACTTTATCTCCAAAATTTTATATTACTCTAGGAAAGCTTTCGGATGATCAGTTAATATACATAGCTGATTGTATTAACAATGAACAAGATATAATTAAAGAATTTAGGGCTAAATTACCTTTATCTAAAAAATCTTTAATAGTACATGAGCAATCACTTACGAATTTTATTTTCCCAAACGTAAAAAAATCTAATTTTGATAATTTAGAATTTCTTTCACCGTTGTATGGCGATGTTAGATTAATAGAAACAAAAAACGAAGAAGAAATTGAAGAATTCGTTATTGAATATGAAAAAATTATTAGCTCAATAGCTATTGAAGAAAATACTTTGGGTCATATGGTAGCTGGTTGGGAAGTTGATATCCCAAGATATTGTGATATTGGTTCAATGCAGTTCCCATATTTTTATGAACCTTATGATGAAATAGACGACATGTTAGTTTATGGCGGAGATATAACAACTTTTTGATAAATCAGGCCAAAACGCATGTATAGTGATAACATTGAGAAAAGAAAAGAGTGATCTATTAAAAAATGAGTGCATTTACCGATTTTCAAACAGCAATTTACAAAATGCTGGAAGCTATTCCAGGAGAAGATGTAAATAGACCAGGGTTAAAAGATACGCCTGAAAGAGTTGCAAAATTTTATTTGCACGAAATGATTCATGGCTATACGCAAAATGTCAATAACCTTATTAAAAATTCAATCTATGAATCTAGCGCAAATGATCTTATATCAGTAAATGATATAAAGTTTTATAGCGTTTGTGAACATCATTTTATACCATTTTTTGGTAATGTTGATATTACATACATTCCAAGAGATGGAAAAATTTTAGATGTATCAAAATTTGGTAGAGTTATAGACGTTTACTCAAAAAGGCTTCAGTCTCAAGAAACACTGACACAGCAGATAGCAACAGCTTTATATCAAAGCAGTTTGCGACCAGCTGGGATAACCGTAAAGGTTAAAGCTGAACACCTGTGCATGGCCATGAGAGGGGCTAGAAAACAAGATACAAAAGTAACAACTAGAGCCAGCTTTGGTTCATTAATTCAGTAAGAAAGAGAGTACATTAATAATGAATGAAGTTAAGAATTTAGCCCAAAATTGGAACACAATGTTTGAGCGCAATATTGCTATCAAAGCAAGTAAAGAAGAAGAGGTCCAGGTAACAACTCCTAATGATAATTTTATAGGTTTTATTTGTGGCCTCGATGATAATTGGATTCAAATTTGTGGCAAAAATGAGGATCAGTACAGCAAAGGAAAAGATTGGGAATTAATCTTACTAAATCGTGGTAAAGTGATTTCAATTCATTCTACTGGCGCAACAAGTAATGACCTTGATATAGCTGTCAAGGATTATGTGCAGCGTAAGATTCATACGTTTTCTACTGTAAGCAAAACTTTTCTAGACAAGAAGAAGTAAAATGGAAATAAAGCAGCTTGAAGTTGAGTTAAGAGATTTTGATACAAATGATTATAGTGTTGAATTCATTGATAAAGAAAGCGCAAAATCAAAACCAATAGAAAGTTTGCTTAAAAAAGAAGAACCAACAAAATTGCAAGAAGTTATAAATTCAGATATTGAATCTTGCAATACTGAAATACCTCTTGTAGATGGCTATAAGTTGCAACAATATTTTTTGAAAAGATTCAAAGAAGTACATGGATATGAGTTTGTTTCAGCAGACAATAGTGATATCCAAATATTTGATGATTTTAAAAATAGATATGGCGATGATGCTGGTCCAATGATAAAAATATTATTTGATAAACATCAGGGTAAGCTTAAATCTGTAGATGGCGTCATTACCATAAATGCATTCAAAAAAAATGCAAAATGGATACAAGACATGTTATACTGTGAGTTGCAAGAAGATAAAAAAAATAATAATGTGGACAATAGTACAGAAGGGTTAATGTCATCTCATGACTTCATCAGATTCTTTTCCGTGGCAGAGTGATTATGTAGACCTTAAAACTAGGTTTATATCTGATGCCACAAGTGAGTATCTTTCTAGCAAAGTTTCTCAGTATGATGTAATTGTAAAGCATGGTTGCCCCTCGTGTGATGGGCCAAACAGTGCTGATAATTGTGGAAATTGTAGAGCGCAGCTTCAGTTGTATAAACACTATCTTGCTTCAGGCATTGGCTTATCATATCAACGTTTAGATTGGTCTGATTATCATGGCGATCAGGACGCTCTTAAAACAGCTATGATGTATTTGCAGCGCCATAGGGATATGGTTAAGGTTGGATTTGGCCTATTGCTTCATGGCGAGTATGGAACTGGCAAGACTCTTCTTTCTGTTCTTATCGCTAAGGAATTAGTGAAGCTTGGCTATAATGTATATTTTGCAACTTTTTCCCAGATGGTAGATGAATTTACTCGTGGTTGGGGAAATGCAAGTGAAAAGGTGCGGTTTGAGAGCAAGGTTGTCAAGAGCGACGTATTTTTTCTTGATGACATTGGTAAGGAGTTCCAGGCAAAGAACAATCTTTCAGAGTCAACATTTGATCATGTAATGCGTCAGAGGGCGCTTGATTCAAGACCAACGTTTATCACCACCAACATGAACATGTCTGAATTAAAGTCTGGATATGGTGGTGCTATCTTTAGTTTGCTTACTGAGCGCATGATTGATCATCACGTAGTAGGCCAGGATTATCGGCCAATTGCTAGGGAAAGGTCCCTTAGCGAAATTAGTAATTCTATCTTTAGGAGTATTAAGTAATGAACCTTGAGCATGCATTTGTCAACCATTTGGTAAAGATTGATTCTGTATCAAAGTTTTGGGATCTAGGTGTACGTAGTTCACATTTTTTTGATGAAGGTGTCAAGGAACTTTTTGAGTATACGCTCGATTATTACACTAGGTCAGAGCTTACAAAGACAGTAACGAGGGAGTTGCTGGAAGAGAAGTTCCCAGACTGGTTTGAGATGAATCAGTGGCCAGAGGAAGAGTACCTCCCAGAGGTTATTACTGAGGATCTTCTTGATAAGTATCGTCGTGTAAGAGTCCAGGACGTTCTCATTAGGGCAGCAGAGAAATTGGATGATGACCCAGATCTCTCAATTCGTGAGACTTTGCACAATCTCAATAGTATCCAAAGCAATACAAGCACTAGAGAGCGACTTGAGCTTTATGGCGATGGTTTTGATCTTCGTATTACTCATTACGTTGATAACAATCTTGATGCAATGGCACGAAAGCGTGGAATCTATTTTGGTTGGGATGAAATTGATGATCACATGTATGGTCTTCACCCATCGGAACTTGCAGTAGTTGTTGGATGGACTAATATTGGTAAGTCTTGGGTTGGTGCTAAGATTGCTGTTGAAGCAGCTCGCCGTGGGACAAAGGTATATTTTGCATCACTTGAGTTGAGTAAGGAACTTACTATGATGCGCCTTGATTGTCTTGTATCTGGTGTACCATTTGCTCGTTATGAGCGTGGACAACTCACTTCTGATGAGATTGAAATGTTGAAGCGTGCTAGGGACGAAGTAGAGGGGTTTGGTGAGTTCCTAATGCTTGATACCCCTAAGCGCCGTGATGAACGTACCGTTCTTGAGCTTTATTCTAGGGCAAAGCAATGGGGTGCAGAACTTATGGTAGGTGACCAGCTGAGCTGGCTTTCTTCAACTAAGAATTATGGTACCAATTCAAATTTCCAAAGCCAAGAAATGGCAGAAGCAATTAATGATGTTGCATCTCTCACTAGAGAAATGAAGATGGCTAGCGTTTGGTTGGCTCAGTTTAATCGTGAGTCAAAGAAGTCTAGTAACAAGCGTGGTGGGCTTGAGCACATCGGGCTTAGTTCACAGGTAGAACAGATTGTTGATTGGGCATTTGGAATTTCAGCTACAGAGCAGATGAAACAGAGTGAGAACCTTGTAGTTGATATTCTTAAATCTAGGCGCTCAGACCTTAAAGCATGGTTAATGGATTTTAATCTTCAAAATCAGACAGATCTTCGAGTCAACAGGATTTATGAAGAAGATGATTAGTTCAAAGGAAATTCACAAGGACATTGCTGTTAATATTGACGCATATTCTTTATTGCAGGATTTGTGTGGCATTAATGAAATTAATGAAAGTGGTAATGAGCTGATTCATTCATGTAGGCTTCCATTTGGACTTCACAAGAATGGAGATCAAAATCCATCTGCAAGCTTGAACAAAGAAACGTTGATGTTTAATTGTTTTACTTGTGGCGGAGGTTCAGTCTTCTGGCTTGTTGAAAATATTCTTGATATTACTTTCAACCAAGCTTTGGCTAGGGTAAAGGAATACTCAACTGGTTCTTTTGTAGATTACGATAAGTTTATTGATCGGCTCAAGGCAAATCTTTCTCAGGGAAGTCCAGAGGGCAAGGTAGATATTCCTGTTTACTCGCAGAACATTCTTGAACCATGGATTAGGCAAACTGATTACATGGACTCTCGTGGCATCTCGCATGAAGTACAAAGGGATATGAAGATTGGCCTTAGAGAAAATACTATGGAATGGGTTCACTCTGGCGATGCATCACAACAGGTAAGCGTTTCACGAATTATTATTCCACATATTTTTAATGGCCAACTTGTTGGTTGGCAAGGTAGGAAGCTCACAGAAGATCCCAGGGTGCCTAAGTATAAGAATTCTAAGCAGTTTCCTAAAGCATGGACGTTGTATAATTATGACAACCTTGACCCTAATGAAGAACTTATTGTGGTAGAATCGCCAATGTCGGTTTTGAAGCTTAAGTCTTTAGGTGTCAATAACGTTGTATCAACGTTTGGGGCAAGTATTTCTAATTATCAGATTCATTTGATCAGGCGATTCCAGGATGTATGCATCTGGATGGATGGAGATACTGCAGGCCGAAAGGCTAGCTCATATCTTGTTCATTGTCTTTCGAAGACGAACATGGTGACAATCCTAGAAGAAGATAACGAGGACCCTGCTTCAGTTGGTGATCCTCTTGATTATTTGCTCAATCAGAGAAAGAACATGCTTCAGTGGAATCTAAGCCTAAAAGGATTAAAGGTATAGAGTACCCTTCATCTCTATCATTGGTCTTAAGAAAAAGAGAATATATAGTAGACCCAGAAGGTTATTACAAAATCTTAGGGATAGACCCAAATGAAAAAAATTGGGGAAAACAAGAGATTAAGGACAGATTCCGAGCTATAATAAAAGTCAAAGGTCACGACAAAAAACTTATTGAAGCTTACAAAACTTTAACGAGTACGCAGAGAGTTGTATACGATTCTTTGACTAAAAGCCTGGAAAGGCTAATCGAAGAAGTATCAACTGGTAAGAAAAAAATGACAACAGATATTCAAGAAGAAAAAGAAATTTCATTTGCGTACTATGTCAGTGAAGATCATGATGAAAATTACAATCTTGCAAAAGAATGGATGGCTCATTTAGCTACCTATTACCACCGTTCTGGTCGTGAACAGAGTGCCAAGGTTGTTCTTAGTGACCATTTTGAAAAAGCAATTTACCCATGGGGTGAGCTTGTTTACGTAGATACAAACTACAAGCCAGATCTGGATGTTCTTGCATATCATCTATTGAAGGATACCAAAGACAATTGGTACCTAGATTATTGCAAGATAATCAGAAAATGGGAGTAATCCCGATATATAATAAACATGTAGGCCATAAGGCAAGCAGAAAAATAGAAAGAAGAAAAAATGATTAAGAAGGGCCGTGAGGCAATCAACGAGTCTCTTACTAAGGGACAAGGAACCAAGGATTACCCAGATACAAATTGGATTTCTTGGAAGGGCGGAGAAACTAAGGTTATCCGTTTTATTACTGATATTGACGATACACTCGTCGTTGCTGTACATAGCATGGTAGATACTCATGATGGTAAGAAGGCTAATTTTGTTTGTCGTTCTGTTTTTGAAGAGCCATGCGAGCTGTGCCAAAAAGATGTTTATAAGCGAGACACTGGATACGGCATTGCTGTTGTCAGACAACCTGTTTATGAAGATGGCAAGGTAGTTGGTTATGAAGACCAGGTTGTTGAGAATGATGAAGAAACTCCAAACGGTATTGTTCGAAAGAAGAAGCCGGTTGTTGGTATTGTAAACCAGTCAATGCGTAATTTCTGGAACACCATTGCGCTTATCCATGAAAAGTATGGTTCTTTGCGTGATTTTGATCTAGAGATTCATAGACAGGGTAGCGGTACAGACACTACTTATGTTTCTTTCCCTTTGCCACCAAAGCCCATTGACAATATGGATGATAGGTATGGCAATTTTGTACCAGACCTTGAGGGCTTTCTTACCAGAATTGGTAGCGAGGAATATTATAACTCTAGACTTCATGGAATTTTGCCCGACAAGGAAGACAAGAAGAGCAATTTTAGTAACAGCGAAAGCATTGCTCCATCTATGAATAACCACAGCGCAGATATTGATGAGCTTACTACGGCAGATCGTTTGAAGGCTAAGCTTGTTGAATCTCCGTATAGTTGATTAATTAAGCGTTAAGCTAAGTGGGGGTACTCTTGATAATATTGAGAGTGCCCCCACAGAGTCAAAAGTTTTATATTAAAAACAGTAAGGTCTTTTTTTGTGGTTGATAATCTTGTTCATCTTCATGTTCATAGCGAACATTCTTTTCTAGATGGTCTAAGCACTCTGGATAGCATTGTCAATAGAGCTGTTGAGCTAAATCAGTCTTCTATTGCAATTACCGACCACGGAGAATGCTCTGGCCATTTTGCTTTTCAACGCAAAGCAGATAAGGCTGGTGTTAAGCCTATTTTTGGAATGGAAGGATATTTTACTGATAATAGGCATGACAGAGTTGGCAAAAAGGGTGAATTTTATGATCACATGACTGTTATTGCACTTAATCAAACTGGACTAACTAATTTGTGGTCTTTGTCAAGCGAAGCGTGGTTAGATGGATCATATTATGGTGATCCCAGGTTTGATTGGGAGCTTTTGAAAAAGTATTCAGAAGGTCTTGCAATCACTGGTGGTTGTATGGGTGGTTGCGTTGGAAAATTTCTTAATGAAGAGAATAAGCAATTTTCTTTTGAAAAAGCTTATGAACGCATTTCTAAATTTCAAAGCATTTTTAAGGACAACTTTTTTCTTGAAATTCATTCGTACAAGTCACCAGATAGTGAACGATGGAATAAGCAGATTGTTCGAGCAGCAAATGATTTTTCCGTTCCATTGCTTGCAGTAAGTGATTCTCATTATACAAAGCCTGATGATTGGTATGCCCATGAAGTAATGACTGCTATTCAAATGGGAAAGACAGTAAATGATGAGGATAGATTTTCTTATGGTCCTGATCAACTATGTATTGTTTCGGAAGAAGATATGCGAAGAAAGCTTTCTTATCTTCCTGATGGAGTTGTATCCGATGCAGTAAAAAATACAAAGTTGCTTGCAGATAAGTGTAATGTTCAAATTAATGAAGCTAAAAGCATGCCTGTATTTTTTGCAAGTAAGGAACAAGATATTAGGAAGCTACATAATGCCGTAGAGGATGGGTTTAATCGCAAGATCGTTGGCAAAGTGTCAGAAGATATGCTTCAAACATATCGTGACAGAATTGATTACGAGACTGACATTATTGTAAGTAAGGGTTTCCCTGGGTACTTCCACATGGTTGCTGATGTTATCAAGTGGAGTAAGGAAGAGGGAATGCTTGTTGGGCCTAGCAGAGGTTCAGCTGGTGGTTCTTTGCTTGCATATTGTATGGATATTACAGAAATCGATCCTATTCCTGCTGGTTTGCTGTTTGAGCGATTTTTGGACCCTGGCCGTGATACTATGCCAGATATTGATATTGATTTTCCACAGCTTGAGCGACAGCTTGTTCGTGATCACCTAGAAGATAAGTATGGAAAGTTGAATATAACTAGCATTGCTACGCTTAATACTCTTGGTGTAAAACAAACCATCCGTGATCTTTGCCGTGGTCTTGCGATTAATCGGTCAGATACAGATGCTATTTGTAAGATTGTTGATGACAATTGGACAGTTGCACACAATGGGCCAGGTATCAAAGCATGGGAAAAGCTTCTTAAGTCATGCAGGTCAGAATTTATTCAATGGCAAGATAAATATCCAAACCTTTTTGAACTTATACCTAAGATGCTTGATCATATTAGACATTCTAGTGCTCACGCTGCAGGAGTTGTTATTTCTAAGGAAGAATTATTGGGTAAGCTTCCTCTTAGATTTAAGACTGGCGATGTACGCACGCAGTTTGAAAAAGATGATGTAGAGGCCCTAGGATTCGTTAAGGTAGATGTTTTGGGTCTTAGGACACTATCTACATTGATGGCTGCTTATAATTTGATTAAGCGTAATTATGGTGATGTTTTGCCTCATTTTTATGAATGGCAACATGATTGGGACAAGTATTATAACGATAGTTCAGTTTGGGATATGCTTTGCAATGGTCATACAATGGGTTGTTTCCAGATTGAAACCAATAACCTTACGATGCTAATCAGGCGTTTTCAGCCAAGGTCTGTTGAGGATCTATCTGCTATGATTGCAGTTTGTCGCCCTGGAGTTACTAGAACAATTGACCCAGAAACAGGCATGAACCTTTTAGAGTTGTATCTGCAAAAGAAATCTGGAAGGCGACCTGTTACATATAAGCACCCAAAGCTTAAAAAGGTTCTTGAAAGTACATATGGCACATTTTTGTTCCAGGAGCAAATCATGGAAGCTTGTGTTGAGCTTGCTGGGTATTCTCTTTCTGAGACTGATCGTGTTCGTCGTGCTATGGGTAAGCAAAAGCTTGATGAAATGGCTAAGGAAAGAAAAGTATTTGTAGAAGGTTGCGCTAAAAACGATATAAATGAAAATGTCGCAAATAGTATTTTTGATGAAATGCAATCTTTTGGTGTTTATGGTTTTAATAAGAGCCATTCATATGGGTATGCAATCCTTGGACATTGGACAGCATATATCAAAAAGCATTATCCAAAAGAGTTTATGACAGCTCTTTTCCAGACAAATCCATCGCAATCAGTCGCTTACATTAGAGAATCAAGAAGAATGGGTATTAATGTTTTAGGCCCAGACATTAATGAATCAAGCAGTGGATACACATTAACTAAAAATGGTTCCATTCGTTATGGTTTAAATAGCGTAAAGTTTGTAGGTGGTAGTGCTTTGTATATCAAGAAGCTCGGTCCATTTACATCTATGGAAGATTTTGTTGCAAGGGTTCCTAAAAAAAATGTCAATAAGCGTGCTATAATTGCACTTATTAAGTGTGGTGTTTTTGATAACATTGTTGTTCCTTCTGATGGGAGGACTCGTGCAGAGCAAGCATTGTATGAATATTGGAAGTGCAGGGGAGATTGGAAAAATCTTGATAACAGCTGCACTGATAGCTGCAAGCATTGTTTTGGTAGACTCAGTGCGTTTACATGCCATGTTAATCAAGAAAAGATCAACGATAGAGCATTGGCAGAACGAGAATTGCTGGGAACCCTGGTATCCTTAGATCCTTTAGGTGAATATATTGATATCATAGCTTCAGAAGAAAATTTTCCTGGGGAAAAGAAATTATTTACTGGAGAAAAAGCAACAATTGGTGGTCTTATAGCTAAAGTTAATGAGCTAGTAACCAAAAAGGGCAAAAAAGCTGGTTCAAAAATGTGTCAGATGTGGATTGAATTGCCAAACACGATTATCGATGAAGAAGATGAATTTGATAATTTTGATGAAAACGATAATTATGGCGGAGATAACCTGGTACAATTAGTTTGTTTCCCAGACGTTTATTCAAAGTATGAAAAAAATATAGAGGTTGGTGCTCCAATTATTGCAAAAATTGAAAAATTGCAAGATGGTTTGCAATTGAAGAATTTGTTTAGACTTGATTTATTGAAAGCAGAGGTAGCATAATGAGTCCACGTAGAGCAGATGAAATTGATAAGTTGTTGCAAGATTTAAATAAATTCACACCAGATGGTGCAGAGCGACCAGTAGCGATGAGAGGTTCAAATGTTGACAAAGTACGAGCGATTCCTTGTTTTTCTCCTTCATTGGCGTATCTTTTAGCAATTGCTGGTTGGCCAGAAGGAAAGCTTATTGAAATCTTTGGTAAAGAACATGCCGGAAAGACTAGCTTTGCTCTGCTTGCCCTCAAAGATTGCTTTGAATATTACAATGGCGAAAGAATGCTTGCATATATTGATCTTGAGCATAGGTTTAATCCAGAGTGGGCAGAAACACTTGGCCTTAGCGTAGATGATAATTTAGTAGTTGTTCAACCACCTGATGCAGAGAGTGGCACAGATATGATGGTTGAACTTATTAAATCTAAAAAAATTGGTGCAATTGTTTGGGATTCTATTGGTGGAGCAGCTACTAGACATAGTATGCAAGCCCTTACAGATAAGAATGATAGAATGGGTGGTGCAGCTTCTGTTATGAAGCGTAATGTGCAAACGGTTGCCCCTTTAGCAAATTTGTACAACGTAACGTGTTTCTATCTTAATCAATTAAGAGCTGATATGGATGGATACAATCGTGCTATGACACCTGGAGGGCACGCAGTAAAGCACGCAATGAGCGTTAGGCTTTACTTGAGGCCAGGTTCAGATAAATATTTTGATAAAATTAATGGAGAAAATACACAGGTTGGTTTTCCTGTTGTTATGAAAACTGTTAAAAATTCTTATGGACCACCTTTGAGAGAAGGTTGGACAGATTTTTATTCACAGCCAAGTGTTTGGCTAGATCATCCTGGAATTGATGTTGAAAGAGATCTTACTAGGATGGGTATTTTAGTTGGAGCTGTGAATAAGGCAGGTTCTTGGTATAGCTATGAGGATATTAAAGAACAGGGTAGAGAATCTTTCTTCAAAGCACTTTATGAAAGTGGCAAGAAAGATAGTTTTTTTGAAAAAGTAATTGATTTAATTCGTAATAAGTCAAACGCAAACGATCTAATTGTTAATGAGGATGAAGAGTATGCAAGACCTGAGACAGACCCTAATGAGGATATCAACGACTCAGAAGTATGATTGGAGAGATAAGTCTTTGTGCAAAGATTTGGACACAGATTTATTTTTCCCAGACACCAGAAGAGTAAATATTGAAAAATATATTCAAGAAAATTTACCTTGTGGCAATTGCAAAGTTAAAAAAGAATGTAATGATTTTGCAGATGAAAATGAAGAAGAGTTTGGTGTTTGGGGTGGAGTTTATAGATCACCATATATTATGAAGTTGGGAAATGGGTAGTAGAGAAAAAAGATTAGCAGATAAACATGAAAATGATGTTGCTAATTGGTGGCCAGAAGCATCAACTACAATATCATCAGGTAATAAATTTGAAAAACTTGATGTTCAAACTAAAAGAGATAAAACACATTGGCGTTTCTTAATAGAATGTAAAGAAACACAAAAATTATCTTATAACATTAAAAGGGAACTATGGGAATATATTAGTTCTAAAGCTTATGAACGTTCATCTGAAATGAGGCCATGTTTGGCTATCAGATTCAATAGCCCAAATATTGAATTAGAACCAATAGAGCATGAAGTTCCGGTAGAAAATATAAAAATATTACAAGATATTGCAGTATTAGATTTGCATGATTTAATTGAACTTGTTGAAGAAATTAAATATTTAAGGAGAAAAGTTAATGGGAGTTCTTGATAGGACGCTTAGCACAATTTCTAGGAAAGAGATTATTACTCCTTACCTTGAACAAGCAATTGCTAATGCAGATTGGCCAGAAGTATACCCTGTAAAAGTTTATAATAAAGAAAGAGTTTGGGACGGTTATTTTCACCCTTCTTCTGATGCACATGCTGGTGAGTATCTGCTTTATTGTAAGTTCCACCCTGAACTTCAGAAGGGTTTGCAGAAAGAGTATATTTCTCCTACCCTGGCCATGACATTCCAGATTGGTTCTGCTCTGCATGCCATTGTGCAAAGCATGCTTATCCACCTTGGTTTTACCACCGAGGAAGAAGTTGAAGTAAGTTATGTCAACGAAGAGCGTCATACTAGTGGTACAACAGATATTAGAAAGCTCACTTTACCAAATGGCAAGGTAGTTCTTGTAGACATTAAAAGTTGCAATAGGATTCCAGAATCAGTAACACCAAATTACAAAACCCAAGTAAGAATTTATCAAGATAATGTGCCAGATGCACCTGAAGAAATGGTAATTCTTTATGTAGAAAAGTCATATCCACATAGGATTAGAGATTTTATAGTTGAGCAAGATCGTCAAGAACTTGACTCTATTTATGCTAAATGGAATAAAATACTAGAGGCGGTTGAGTTTAATGACCCATCTTCATTACAAGCTTGTTGTACAGGATCTGGCGATAAGAAATTTGATGAATGCCCAGCCAGATCGGTCTGTCCTTTATGGAACCACTAATATTTTCTTTGGACCCTGGCGTATCAAAAATAGGCTGGGCTTTAACAAATTTAAATGGTAAAACTATAGATTTTGGTCTTGTTAAAGACCCATTCCCAGAATATGATTTTAATAAAAGAATGAATGCGTTAATTAATTATTTGATATTTTTTTATTCAAATCAATTAGATAAAAACGTAAATTGTGTTGCTTGGGAGATTGTGCCATCATTTGCAAGAATGAAAAATAAAGACCTAGTTCAAGCCACAGCGAACACTTTAAAAGTTCTTACATTCCAAAGAAATTTGTTATATCGTGGCTATCAGCCAAGAGAATGGCATAAAATTTTTTTAGATAATCCTGATTGCACAAAAAATGAAGTTAAAGAAAAAGTTTTAAGTTCAGAAAATATTTCTGATAAATTAAGTTATGATGTTTATGATGCTATCGCTATAGGCAAAGTAGCAGCTTTCAATACATCATGGGAGAGTTTTGATGACATTTCGTAAAATGCCTGGTCTAGAGTCACCAACGCAAGATACCCTTCATGACAAAACAGATTTACATGATTTTATTAAAAGGGCCTTTAGTTGGGAAGAAAGAAAAGATGAAAAAGATGTGATTGAAACAATTGAGCGAACAGTTCAAGATTTTTTCAATACTCATTTTAAAGAAGCAGAAAAAATTATAGAAATTTTTAATATTACAGAATCAATGGATGTTGCAAAAGAAGATAGACTTCTTTTGGAGCTTCAAACAGAAATTGCTAGTTTGGACCAAGAAGTTACACGTCATTACTTGCGTGCTCAATATGCATACTATATGATGGATGATAAGTATTGGGAAGAATATAGAAAACCAGTTTCAGGTACAACAAACGACTTAACAGCTTATGCAAGGTCAAAAACAAAAGAAGATAGATATTTTTATTTTGTTCAATATTCTGCCTGGAAACAAATTAATGACAAATTGCAAGGTATAAAAAATATTACCAAGCAAATACAATCAAGACAATATCACAGGTAATATGACAGAAAATCAACCTAAAAGAAAATCTCGCAAAGAAGATATTTTACCAGGAAAAATGAACTGGAAAATTCTTGAAAATATCCTTAGAAATTATTACGAATTCAAAGCACTGTATGAAGAAACTGGGATATACGAGATAACATTAGATAATGGTTATATAGTCAATTTCCATGACATATTAAAAGGTTTAGACACTTTACCACCGAGACAAAAACAAGCTGTTTGGCTTATGTGTATTGAGGGTAGAAAAGAAGTCGAAGTCGCTAAAATAATGGGATTTGAAAAGTGGTCTGCTCCTGTGGGAATGTATAAACGCAAAGCGTTACGAACCCTAGTGGAGACAAAATGGCAAGAAGAAAAATAAATAATAAAGAAGAAATAAAAAAATTAATTGAAGAACACGATATTGTTCCGCCAAAAGATTTTTTTGAAATGCCAGAAACTTTTCAGCTAGAATATATAGCATCAAGAATGTTGCAAAAATCTAGAACAACTACCTCTCATAATGAAATGAAAGAAGAAGGTTGGCTAAGCCCTTCTCAATACCAGAGAAGATTAAATAGAGAAGTATTTTCTCAATATGGATCGCTTGACGAAATACCAACCAAACCTGGTGTGTTTAGCAGAAAATATCGTAAACCAAAGCCAATAAAATGAACGAAGAACAAACATACAAAGCATTATCTAAATCTACGCCAAGCTTACGAGATCTAACTTCTGTAAAAATTGATGGACAACGTTTTGAATATGTCCATGTACCACAATGTAGAGTTTGCAAATCCCCAGATGCATTAAGAAGAATTGTAGATTCTCATCTTGTTATGATGAGGCCATACAGAGATATTCTTAACATAGTAGCTCCATTGTATGAAAAATTTGGTGTTGAACCAAAAGATATGATATCATACTCTAGCTTAACTAATCATAAAACTAGACACCTTCCAACTGACGCCATCGCAGCTAGAAGCATGATGGAAAGGCGTGCAGCTGAAGAAAATAAATTAATCATGGATGGCGTAGATAGCCTTCTTACAGCTAAAGGTGTTTATGAATTAATTGCTTCAATGGGTGTTAAAGATATTGTTGATGGCAAACTAGAACCAGATCTAAAAACAACTTTGTATGCAATTGAAAAACTTAACGAAATTGAAAAAGAAACTAGCAATTCATACAAGCCAGAATATTTGTTGGGCCAGTTGAGTATAATTTTAGATTCAATGAGAGAAGTTTTGCCTCCAGATATGTTAGACTTAGTTAGTAAGAGAATTGAGTTGAAGCAAACACAGCTCACAAAACCACCTAAAGTTCTTGAGATGGAATACATTGATTCAGATCTTATAGAAGAAAAATAAAAAAAATAAAAAAACAACAGAAAAAAATGCTATAGTAATAACAACGCCAAAAGGCACAGTAAAAATACAAATATAAAAGGAGTAATGCACATGCAAGTTAAGGACCTGGCCACTCTCGTTGAGAACAATGGCCCTAAGTATACCCATTCTTCGTTTTCTAACCTGGAGTTTTCTCCTGGTAGCCTGAAGATCAAGGGAACTGATCTTGATTTCTCGCTTAGTGAGCAGGGATTGAAGAAGTTCTCCACGTTCCTTGGTATTCCCAAGGCTTTCCTTCCTAAGCTCAACACGAGCCTTCAGACTGATGTTGTTAACTATTTCCTTGAAAAGGATTCAGCTTATGATGCTTTGATTAGCTTTGATGCAGACCACAATTTCAACGCTGCTTATCCAGGTAACACAACTCTTATCCGTGACGAGCTTATTGTTTCTGCTATTGAAAAGGCATTTGATGGTGAGGATCGTGTTCGCTCACTTGAATTGTCAAATGGCATTAAAGTTTCAGTTGTTACCAATGAATTGACAACTGAACCTCGTGTTAATGATATTACTGAGGGTGGTCTTCGTATTGTTTCTACAATTGGCGAGGCACCAACAATCTCTACTTATCTGGAGCGCCTTGTATGCTCAAATGGCATGGTTGTCCCTTCGATCAACTCTACACTTAGCCTTCGTGGGCGTACTGTTGATGAAATCATCGAAGAGATGGAGTATCTTGCTAGCACAGTCCTTGGTAATGAGGTCCAGGGTGCTCTTGATAACTGGGCACACATGACTGAGATTGATGTTACAAATGCTGAGCAGCTCATTCACCGTTTTTGCCGTGAGTATGGCCTTGGCTCCCGTATGGAGTCTAAGCTTATGGATCGCATTGATGAGCTTGAAGGCAACACTTATTACGACATTATTAACCTCATTACTTCTATGCAGCATGAGATTGGTGTTTCAAATACGATGCGTGAGTCTGTGCAGCTTGCCGGAGGTTTGATTGTCGGTTCTAATGGTGGGCACCGCTGCAACACTTGTCATCACCCACTTAGTTAAAAATGGATTATCTTAACAAATCTTTGGCAGACATGGTGTTTGCTAGCGAAATGATTAAGAATGAGTCGTCAAGGTTCTCTGGAGGGGAGTTAGATTCTCTCCAGAGAATTATTGACGATCTAGAAAATATAATTTCAGATTTTGAGGAATTTTTAAGAAATAAAAGGAGTTATTAATGGCTGATGAAAATGATTATATGAATGGCATTAGACCAGAAGATGTTAAGGTAACTCCTGAACAACAAGCTCAGATTGATGCTTTTCGTGCGGAAAGAAAGCAAGAAGAAGAAGAAGATCAGGTTATTGAACTTCATGAATCTGAAATTATGGATGCTGCAAGAATTATGGCAGATCTTACCGCTAAGTATTCTAGAAGGCCTGCCACGTTTGACAACTTATCCTCACTTAGGGGAGAAGCTGAAGAAAGATTTGAAAAAATTGGGCTTCTTGTTCGTGTTGATTGGATGATGAGTAGTTTTACAGGTGAACCACCAGAAATTTTAATCATTGGAAGATTGACTGACTATAACCCTGAAAGAGCAAGATTTGAGACAGGTAAAGGTGTAGCTGACCCATTCTATGATATGAAGAGGCAACAGAATAAGCTTCTAAAGAAGGGTAAAGGGTAGCTAATTGGCAAGGGTAAGCAAAGAAGCTAACCAGGAGATTCTGTCTCAAGAATTAGACTTCTTATCTTCTGCTAGCAAGGCTTTAAAAAAAGAACCTGATATTCCGCCTATTTGTGAGTTTGCTGAACACCCAGCATTCTTAGGTAGAAAGCTGTACCCACGCCAAAAAACTCTTTTAAAACTTATTAATTTAGAGGTTGAAAATTTTACAGATTATGACCTTGAAGTTATTGATCAATGGTCTAAAGGATTCTCCAAGACAGGCGTATCAATCGGTATCTCTCCAGATATCTGGAAAAGAATAGAATGGCTCAAGTCCAATGACTATAACCATTTCAAAGAAGTAATTAATATTACTGGTCGCCGTGGTGGTAAAGGCCATATTGGTGGAATCCTGGGAGCATACAACAACTGGAGGCTTCTTCAGCTAGACGATCCTCAGTGGTATTATGGTATTGACAGATCAAAGGATGTTTACCTTTTCTGTGCAGCTACCAATATCCAGCAGGCTAAGGCTTATCAGTTTGCTGACCTTGCCAACACAATCATCGATGCAGATTGTTTTAGGCCCTACATAGCTGAAGCAAAAGAATATTTTGTAGCTCTGCGTACACCAGCAGACACAAGAAGAATTGCTGCATTCGAGGCTAGGGGCATTAGACCACAACGATTGATTGCATCAGTTCGTAACATGGCTATCACATCGAACTCTAAGGCATCTCGTGGTGCTGCATGTTTTACAGTCATGTTTGATGAGTTTGCTCACATGCTTGTAGGAACAGATGGTCCTAGAACGTCTGATGAAGTCTACAACGCTATCACGCCTGCCCTTGACCAGTTCGGTAAAGACGGTTTTATTTATATTCCAACGTCACCTTTCACCAAAATTGGTAAATGCTATGAGCTGTACCAAAATGGTTTAATGGAAGATGCAGAGACAGGTGATCCTGTTTACCCAAACATGTTAATAGCACAATTGCCATCATGGGGTCCGTATGAGGATTGGGATGATCCAAAAGCTACCCAAGGATTCCAGTTCCGTGGTGCCCCACAGCTGTACAACGAAGAGATGAAGAAGCTTGAGCAAAGAGAACCAAGTGTTTTTAAAGTTGAGCGATTAAGCCAATGGGCTGATGTTATTGATGCTTACCTTAATCCAGCTGTTATTGCAAAGATGTATGACCCATTTATTGATGGGCAAGGTAACCTTAGGCAATTAGTTGAACAAGAGTATGGCTTAATGGCATTTGTTTATAGAGGCCATTGTGACCCATCTAAGTCTCAGGCTAACACTGCAGCAATGATTTGCCATGTAGAACCAATTCCAGATCCAGAAGATGGTGAGATTTGGTCACACATCATCACAGACTGGATGAAAGTCTGGAACCCAGAAGACTTCCCAGACCATCAAATTGACTATGAACAAGTAGAGGAAGAGATTGTATCAACAATCAATAAGTTCCCAACTCTCAAAGTATTCTCATACGACCAGTATGGATCATTCGTTACAATCTCCAGGATGAAGAAGCGATTAAGAGAGTCCAGGCCACCACACAAGGCAATAGTAAAGGAAGATCTTTTCACGCCATCTGCAAACATGAAGCGTGCTGAAAGATTTAAATCAGCAATTGGTCAGGGCTGGGTACATGCGTACAGAGATGAATTTGGCAAAGATGGTTCTTGTCTGCTGGAGAACGAGCTTCGATTCCTTCAGGAAGTAAATGGAAAGATCAAGAAGCAGGATGTAGGACCAGTACAAACAAAGGACCTTGCTGACTGTCTCATGGTTTGTGTTGACCAATTGCTAGAAGATAACTTCAGGAGAATGGAAACACGAGATAGGCTTGGCTCAACACAGCTACTAGCTGCATCCCAGGGTGGTTACCACACACCAATGACCATGGGTTATTATGAGTCTGATATTTCAACCGCTAGACAAAAATTGTCTTCGATGAAGAATCGTGGACCATATGATTATGGCTCAATGGCTAGACGTGCCAAAGGAAATCCAAGGCGATAACAAAAAAAATAAAAAAATCGCCAAAATGTGTTGCAATCTGCTTCAGATCTGATAGAGTTACCTCAGTAAGAAAAACCAACCAGTAAATATCAAGGAGTAAACATAATGAGTATCGCAATCGACACCAACGCCATCAACATCCCGAAGCGCAAGGAGAGCAGCGAGATTGTCTTGAGTATTGAGTTCACTAACCGTCAAAAGAATCTCATTGAACGTGTCGTTTCGTACACGATCAGGTCTAACGCTCCCAAGTTGTTTGCAACCACCGTTGACAACAATAGTTTTTGGTCGATCCGTTCAACTGCTTTTTACCGTTCGATGAATGAGATGACTAATGGTTGGCGAAACTTTTTTAAGATGGACATTGACACTGCTCAGTCTCTCGCTGATGCTGTTACAGATTTCAGCAACGAAAACCTTGGTGATATCCGTGGTGAGCGCATGATTGCAACTCGCATCGTGAACGTCATCAACGAGACTATCCAGTATGAAATTGACAATGCAGAGAGGAACTACCTTAACACTGTGATGAACATCAAGAACCAGGCTGCTCAGGAGATCAAGCCGATTGATTACAAGATTGAGTACACCGCACAGCAGAGTGAATTCCGTCTTGTTGCAAAGAAGGATGGAGACACCTGGGGCAATATTGCTCAGGCTTACATCATGACCAAGAACATCGTTGATGATTGTGGGGAGATGCAGGTTGTGTTTGTTGTGAATGAGAATGGATGGTTTTCGCAGGGTGGCGAAGAGTACAATTCTCTTCATGAGGCTAAGGCTCACGCTGAGTACCTGATCGAGGGTCAGATTACAAAGCTTGAGAATTCTGAGCATGATGCAATTTTCGAAGCTCGCCTTGTTGCAGAGGCTATGGGCATCGTTGCAGCCTAAAAAAAATCTGAAAAAACGACACAAAGCGTTGTAGACCTGCTATATTGATAAAAGTAGCAAATACAAAAAAAGGAGTAGATCAAAATGAACAGTGAAAATAAAAAGATTGACCTCAATGGCAACACATGGGTTCTTCAAAACCCAGAGAATCCCGATGATGGCTGGATTATGGAAAACAGCAAAGAGTTCCCAGTTGCATATCAGGATGGTGGCACTTGGGAAACTGATTCAGATGGATATAGTTCTTACTTCGATTTTTTTCCTGAATTCAGCATCAATCAAAGCTGCCCATTTTGTGATGGCAATCTTGATTTTGAAGTTGTTGACAAAGATAGGGAGTTTGCTCTTGTAGCTGCATATTGCAGCAACCATGGAGATGAATTGCTATGGTTCCCAACAAGCGAAATCTATTACGATGGAAACGATTACGATGAAGATGGAACTTATGTTCCTTACGGGGAAACCTACATCAAACTTTGACAAAAAACATTTTTAAAAACAACCGAAAAAATCTGTTATAATACAAAAGCAACTAGTAGAAAGAAAAAAACAATGGTAACAATTGAAGATGTTATGAAAAAGAAGAATTTTGGATTCAGTGATCCTGATAAGCTTGATAAAGATTTTATTGATGACCTAAAAGATTTTGTGAATTTTTTGGAAAACAATCCGCACTTTATTCCTCGCTATAGGGGAATTTCTTTAAATTATTTTGCTGAAAACCTTTCAGATATGTTTGCGCTTGCAAAGGGTGAGAATTGGGAAACATATGAAAGTGGTAACTCTCAGTCGCTCGTGAAGAATTTTGGAAAGCATAGTTTTTCCATTGTGCTTTTCAAGAAAAAGGACTAGCAAAATGATTTCATTTATCATTGTTTCGATTTGTTTTATATTTATTGTATTCAATGCTTACAAGATTGGATATGATAGAGGCGACATTGATGCTACTAAAACAATTCTTGAAGCTTTAAAAAATCAAATTGCAAATCAAAATAATCCAGATCAGTTGAAGTTGTTTGATGACTGAATCAAAAAACGTCATTGATAAAAAAACGATTAATAGAATAATTTCTGACTATTTTGAATCAGGTGTGGAACAGGATTTTGATTTCATAGATAAAGCTTGTGAAAGCGATGACAATTGCAAAATTCATCGTAGAAGCAAAAAATACTAAAAAAAATAAAAAATCGTAAAAAAAACGACACGACAGACAAAAAATCGTGTAATGTAGTTAACAGAGAGGTACAAGAACCCTCTCACTAGTAAGAAAGATAGGTTAGTAAAATGCGTACCATCAATTCAGGTGATGTGGTCAAGGTCCAGGGCTATGAGAATGGCCAGCAAGCAACTGTTATCAAGACAGACCCAAACAGGGGAATCCTTGTTCAAATGGGTGCAAAGTCAATGTACGTTAACCCAGATGCTGTTCAGCTCATGTGCCGTTCATTGTACGATGAGAATGGAAACAAGGTTGATTTGAAGCTTGAGATTGGTGATAAGGTTAAGTACACTTACCCCAATCCTCCTGCAGACCCTGAGGAAGAGCAGCCATTGCGTTATGGTGAAGTTGTTGGATACATCACTGAAAAGCGTGTTTTGGTTCGATGGGTTGGAAGTGATGAGGACAAGGCGGAGCGTGTCAGCAGGCTCAAGTGGGTTGCTCAGGTTCCAGAGTGGTACGTTCGTTACTACAATTAGGAAAAAATAAAAATGGAAAATACAGAAAAGAGAGAAAAGATGGAAAATAAAACTACAGAAGTAACAATTTCATTGGATCAGTATTATGCTTTGTTGAATTTGGCAGAAGCAGCTGAAAACTTTGTCATGGATAATGATACGAGAATGCCTGATTTTGCAGCTGCAGTCCAGAATTGGCTTGAGTTCAACGATGGTTCTGAAGACTATGATGATGATTATGATGATGATAAGTGTAATGACGTTTGTTGTAAAACTTGTAATTGTGAAGCCAATGAATTTGATGAAAATACTTTGATCAATAAGTTTGAGTCAGCTTTTAATGACATGCAAGATAGAGTTGATAACCTCATTCAAAAGATGAAGACTGTTGAGATGAATGTAAGGGCGCTTAATTATATTGAATCTTTGCAAGAGTCAATTCCTTCAAAGGCCAATGATTTTTTCAGTAAGGATTTCGCAAAGCAAACACTTTGGAAAAAGAATATTAAGTGAAAACAATAATTCATGTAAATCAACACAACATCAAAAAAAATATTAAAAATAGCGCCAATCATCCTGTCATTACAGTAAAAACTTACAAAAGCAATGATTATGCTCACCAAATAGCTATAAAAGATAAAGATGGTGTTGAGGTAGCAAGAGTAGTTTATTCACCTGATAAACCACTTTCTTGTGGCGCTCGTGTTTGGATTGAAACAAAAAATGAGGTAGAAATATTACAATGATATTAACTGAAGATAGCGTTAAGATGATGTTTAAAATAGCTTACAAATCTGCTTCAGTTAGCCCTGACACCAGAACGCAAGTAGGTGTAGTTCTTGTTTCAAAAAAAAATTTAATGATTCCAGCTTGCAATGAACCATCTCCTGGCTTTACAATTGATAGTGATGAGTACAGAAATAATAAATATGCCATCATGGAACATGCAGAAAGAAGTGCCATTTTTGCAGCTCATAAAAAAAATATTCCAACGGATGGCTCAATATTGTTTTCACCATGGAGTAGCTGTGCAGATTGTTCAAGAGCTATTGTTCTTTCAGGCGTTACAAAGGTAATACGTCATAAAGAAATTGTTGAACAATCATTCCCTAGGTGGACTGAATCAATTAGAATTGGAAATAAAATTTTAATTGATGGTGGCGTTGATATAATTGAATATTCATTTAAAAATATTGGCGCAGCTCCTATTCTCATGGATGGTAAAGAATGGAACGCTTAGTAAAACAACCAGGACAAACAGCAAAAGATTTTTATTTGCAAAAGCGCAAAGAAAATTACAAGAAGAAGAATAATAATTATTTGTGGGAAGGTTTTAGAACACATACCATAACATCTTCTCAAAATATTAATTTCAATGTAAATTATAAGGCAATAAACTGCACTCCGATGAGCTATAATAGCTATACAAACATTGGGTATGAAAATAACATTTCATGAGGATTATTGTAGAAATAATTACAAAACAAAATTAATTGTATTTCATGCAACGTTCACGCAAAGTTCATTTAATTAAACTAAAGTTAACAGCAGTCACAGAAGCAACTAAAAACATATCTATATGGACATTAGGATCAATCAAAGAGTTCTTTAAACAAATAAGGTAAGAACATGGCAAAAAGAAAGCTTCGCAAAGGACCACACAAAGCACAAGATCTTTTTGACATGGTTGAATACCCAGAATTATCAAAAGTTTGGGGAATTTATGTAGGTGAGGGTTGCGTTACAGGTAATGATCCATTAGATTGGAAAATTATCGAAGCACATGCACATGCATTGCAAGATGATGAATGGAAAGGTTGGATATGTATAGCTGATCCAGGAGCTGTTATTACAGCCACAGGTAGGCCATCACATACTCTCATCCATGAAGTAGCGCATCTAATTCTACAAAACGCATCACACAACAAAAAGTGGCATGATACTGTGGTAGGGTTAGGTGCAACAGTAGAGGCGAAAAAGTATTATCGCTCAAGAGTAAAAAAGGAAAAATCAAATGTCATACATGAAGAATCATCTAATGGAAATGATTGCTGAAGATGAAGAGGCTATGATTAATGATATGAAAAAGACAACCCATGCTTGCAAGCGTTGTGGAAACATTGAGTTCTTCATGGCTCCAAAGAATGCGTTTGATATCATGTTTATTATTTGTGATAAATGTGAATAAAAAGTAAACAAAAGGTAAACAATGGGTGAATTAGAAGACGGTGAAATGTCATGGGATTACCGTGTCATGATTGGTTTAGATAAAACTGTATCTATAAGAGAAGTCCATTATGATATTGATGGTGATATTACATCTTGGTCAATGCTTCCATTAGAGTTATATTCAGACCACGTAGAATACCTTTGGGATTGTTTCCAAGATATCAAAGATGCATTTGATATGCCTATACTGATGGAAAGAGATTTAGAGAATCAATTCTTAAATGCTGGAAAACCGGCAGTAAGATTAGAGAGTGAAGATGCCAAGCAAGAGGACTCACAAGAAGCTGAGTAAGCCATGGCACGCAAGAGCAAAGCGTGATGATTTAGAGTATTCTTTGGGATACTATGCAACATGGGAAGAAGCTCATAACGCAGAACTTGAGTTTGCAGAGTGGTACGAAGACCAGTATGATCATAATGTAACAACAAGAAAACGTATCAAGCCAAAAGTTTAAGAAAAAAAAATAAAAAAGTGCTTGACAAACTGTGAACACCTGTTAGAGTAGTAATCAGTAAACAACAAACAAGGAGTAAGAACATGAGTACGACACTTAACTTTGATCAGTGGGAGATCAGCCCACTAGAAGACACGATTTACAGCACTGACGTTGAGGCACGATGGAAGGAGCTTCAGGAAGAGGCTGGTGAGCGTGATCTGGATGAGTCAGAGGCTAAGGAGCTGAACTGCTTGAGTGCTCTGATTGAGCAAGGTAGAGGTTTTGATGACTGGAATTATGGTGCAACCCTTATCTCTGATCGCACGTTCATTGAGCACGCACAGGACTTGGCAGAAGAGATGGACATGATCCCATCTGAGTACACTTGGCCCATCAGTTGCATCGATTGGGAAAAGGCTGCTTGGGAGCTGAAGATGGATTACTCTTCAGTTGAGTTTGCTGGCAACACATATTGGATTCGTTAGAAAGGAAGATACAATGAGTAAGCGTAGCCCTGGTTCAAAGCACCAAATGAAGATTGGCAAGGAGCGTTACAAGAAGGAGCGTGAGGCATATCGCCTTAAGCTTGCTCGTAAGCTTGCTGCTAATACGAATGTCCTTGATGTGTTGGGGGAGGAAACGTGACGACAGACCCAGATGTTTGTGATGAGTTTGAGTGGGATGATTTGGGCACTGGATGTGTTCGTTGTCGTCGCCTTTTTGAAGATCACATTGCAAAGATTGATACTGTGAATGTTGACAATAAGACTCTCATTAGTTTGACAGAGCTTGAACCTGGTTTTATTGAAAAGGTTTTTGACGTTATTTCAACTGCATATGACGTTACGACAGATGAAGAGATTATGGCAATTTTTAGGGTAATTGGCAATGAGTCACTTGATAAGCTTGACCAAACGCTTGATGCACTTGGTATGTATAAGGAAGATGAGTAATGGCAACGAATTCAGAGGCAAGGAAGCGTAAGGAAGAGGTTGTTGCACTAAATAAGGAGAATGATCCTTATCGTGAGTATTATCTTGCTACGGAAGAGTCTTTCACTCTCAGCGAGACTGAAGGTGTGACTAGAGAACAATGGGAAGCATCAGCTGAGCGTCTTGCTAAGGCTTCAAAGGCATGTGAAACGTTGGAGTTGTTCTATGACTGAGCTTCGATCAAACTTTACTTATTTACATGATTATAGATTTCCATGTGATTGTTCAGATTGGCATCACATTAGATTAATTACAGACGATAGAGAAGAGGATTGGGGTTATTTTGAGATTGTAAGTTCATATGAACCCAGTGGTATTGTTGATAGAACCAAGGCAGCAATTAAAATTTTATTTTGCAGGCCGTATCACAACGCTGGCGTTGTATTGAACAACGATAACGTTAAGGATCTCAAGGAAGTTATTGACAGCTATTTATTAAAGAATAACGAAAAATTTTTAATGACAATGACTGATAAATCTAAACTTGATGATTGGGAAGGCCTTTATCCTGATGGGTGGAAAGCTATTGTAGAAAAACTCTATGATGACATTGAGGCTATTTCACCTGGGCATAATATTTTTCAAATTAAAGAAAAATTTGGTGGTCTTCGTTATTACTGTGGTGTAGAATCATATGATGCTATAAGCAATCTTATCGCGGAAGCTGAGAAGAAGTCTGTAGAAACATGCCAGATATGTGGCGTTCCAGGTATACTAAGGGAAGATAATTATTGGTATGCAACGCTTTGTGATGAACATAGGAAGAATGGTTTAAACGATGATTGAGTATTCACCATGGCCAATGAAACAAGAGACTGAAACAGTGACCATCACCATCACCAGGGAGCAGTTTGAACGCATGTCGAACGACACCGCTGCGAGATTCATTGAGGCGCTTGATGCAATGGACGGAGCGACCGAACCGATGGAGAGCGACTCCGATATGAACGTCAAGTCGCTTGACTCCGATAATGACGTAACAAGCGGTTTACACGCTCGCTCCAAGCGTTTAGAGCACTCGACGCCAGACGCATTAGGGCAGCGGGATGGAACACAAAGTCACCTTGTGCCAACTTTTGTTACCATCACGATCAGCCGAAAGGCAGCGAAGAAGGTTGCCGACTGGCCCGACGATGAGCGATACCCGTTCTCGGCGGAGTTGGGCAAGGCAGCCCGTGCAGCACTAGAGGGGGAGCGATGAGCCAGAACACAAACAAAGGAAAGAACATGACAACTCACGATTTCAAGGACGGTAACGGACCGGTCCCAGCCCACCAGCACTCAAATGGCGGTGGATGGGTTGCCGACACAGCAACAGTCGAGGACGCCGTTTATGTCGGTCCTGACGCTCGGGTCTTCGGCAACGCTCGGGTCTCCGACAACGCTCAAGTCCTCGGCAACGCTTGGGTCTTCGACAACGCTCGGGTCTACGGCAACGTTCGGGTCTACGGCAACGCTTGGGTCTTCGACAACGCTCAAGTCCTCGGCAACGCTTGGGTCTACGGCAACGCTCGGGTCTACGGCAACGCTCGGGTCTACGGCAACGTTCGGGTCTTCGACAACGCTCAAGTCCTCGGCAACGCTTGGGTCTACGGCAACGCTCAAGTCCTCGGCAAGGCTCGGTTCCTAGAGGGCTTCGCATTTGCCACCAAGAACAACGACTGGCAGATCACCGAGGTTTCAAATGGCAACGGCACCACCACCCTTTACGCCAATGTTGAGTTTGAGCCAGTGGAGATTGAAACGACCAAGCCCGACCTGCCACTCGTCATCCTTCATGGCGTCACCTACGAATTGCGAGCACTAGAGGGGGAGCGATGAGCAAGCGAAACCGAACCGCCGTCAACTACGCACGGCATCGAATGATCGACGCTCGGGACCTGCTGAGCGAGGCGATCCGCACGCTGGAATCGAAGGCCGGACCCGGCGATCCCGACACCGTGACCATCACTATCAGCCGTGAGGATGCCAATTTGCTGGCGAACTACATGGAACTTGATTACCCCGAAATGACCCGTATCGCCAGAGCAGTCCGAGCAGCACTAGAGGGGGAGCGATGAGGCGCAGATTCAAGGCACGCAACTGGAACGATCCGAAGGCGGTGCAAATGCGCCAGACGTTTCGGCACATGAACGAAATCTCCGCAGAATTCAATCGTATGCGAGAAGGCTGGCGACCCGACGCTGAGACGTTGCAACGGTGGCGTGACGAGGCGGAAGCCGCCCTCGCAGACCAAGGTGGTGAGCGATGAATAGTTTTGCATGGGGATTTGTATGGGGAGCTATTTTTTCACTCATTGGAAGCATTAGCTCTCTTATTGCTGCTCTTATTCTTGATGAAGATAAAGAAAAGAAAAATAAGTTCAAGTGACATAAAAGTAAACTTTTTGCAAAATCCTAAATAAACTATGATATAATAAAAAAAATAGTTTACGAAAGGAAATTAAAATGATTACATTTGTGATAGTATTATTCATAGCTTTTATGGCAATGGCAATCGTCGGTGGTAGTGAGCGCAAGAGAGACTAGAAAGAATAACCATTGTTTAATTTATTTGAACAAATGATGAAATATGAGAATGGAGAGCTTGATTACGATGGTGTAATTAAGTTGTTCCAGGGCCTTGTTGATAATGGAATGGCATGGAGTCTTCAGGGTCATTATGGAAGAACAGCTGCTTCATTGATTGAAGAAGGCCTTGTAACTATTGACAATGGTATAAAGGAGTAATATGACAGGTGATCCAAGGTTTTTAGCTATCCTTGATGAGCTAAAAGCTACACATCAAAAGAAATCTGCTGATTATGGAACAAATAGTGATTTTCTTGCTAACGTAAGAGCTTCAGAGAATTGGGGAATCCCTGCTTGGGTTGGGACAATGATCAGAGCTAATGATAAGATCATTCGCCTTCAGTCTCTTCTTGTAAAGGGAAAGCTTGAGAATGAGTCAGCAAGAGATTCATTAATTGATTTAGCATCTTATGCGATAATTGCGCTTATTCTTATGGAAGAGCAAGAAAAGATTGAAAATGTTTTAAACGATGACTTCGACCCCGATGGTATGTGCTGATGGCACAAGGTTACATTGGGCAGAACCAGATTGATGTTCAAGCTGTCTATGATAGTGAATTTGCTCCAGGAGATAAGGTAACTTGGAAAAGTGCCCCAGGTATTCCATGGACAGTAGAATCTATTGTTGATGATAGGTATTTTATTATTGTTGCTGAAAATGGGAACAAATGGAATACTTGGCAAAAATGGTTTAAGAAAATCGATTAAACCAACTAATTTGTATGCTAGAGTGTTATCAGTAAACAAACCAAAGGAGTAGAAATGGGACTTGACCAGTACGCATACGCAGTGATGCCTAGTAAGGACAATACTGATACCAACTTTGTTTGGTGCCAGGACAATAACCCTGAGAATTACTCAGAGATCTTTTATTGGCGCAAGCACCCTAACATGCATGGTTGGATGGAGAGCCTTTTCCGTTCTAAGGGCGGTAAGGGAGAGTTCAATTGTGTTCCTGTTCGCTTGACGTTCAAGGATCTCCAGGAGCTTGAGGATGCTGTGAAGGGTGAGAAGCTCCCTTACACTGATGGATTCTTCTTTGGGCATTCTCGTCCTGAGGAAGATGAGCGTGATCTTGAGTTTGTCAAGAAGGCTCGTGAGGCAATGTCTCAGGACATGGAAGTTTATTACGACAGTTGGTGGTGATTATAATGTGACATAACCTGTGAAGGTGACAAAAAGCATTGAGCACCTGGAAGTCCCAGGTTGATAAAAAAGTAAAGGAAAAACATGGAACAGCTTACATTTGATATGACTGAGGCAGCTATCCAACGCTCATATGACAACGCAAATGATGAGTGGAAGAACGTTGCTAGGGAAGCAATCCACTATGTGATTGCAAACAATGATGAGTTCACAGCTGATGATATTAGGGATTACCTTGACAATCAAACTGTCACGACTCATAATCTTAGTGCTCTAGGCCCAATCATTCGAGAGTTCAAGCGAGATAATTACATCAATAGCACCAATCGCACTAGAGAGTCGATTCGTCCTGTAGCTCACAAGAAGCCTAATCGTGTCTGGGAAGTTGTAAAGGAAGATCAGTAAATATACCTACATATTGGTGTATAATTGATCCTGAGCTAAAATAGCCACGGATGGGGAGATTGTAATGAAGACCTGGAACTACCGAATCATGGTAAATGAAGATGGACACTTCAATATCCGTGAGGTATTTTATGATGAAAACAAGAAGATTGAAGGCTGGACTGATGAATGCTCACCATTTGGTGAAACTTTGGAAGAGCTGAAATCTGACATGAACTTGATGATGCAGGCAATTCAGCGTGAAGTTCTTATTGAGTCTGAGATCATGACTGATATCATCGAAGATTTCAAGAACGATTTGGAAGTTAACAATGAGGATGAAATGGAGTCAGACAATGACGACTGATATGAAGAGTTATATCAACAAGCGTGCAAATCAAGATAAGTTTGTAGAGAAATCTGCTGAGCTTGTGAAAGTTGCTTCACCTGTTGTTGATTGGCTTGAGTCTGGCCATATGACTCCAATTTATGAGGAAGATGTTGCGAAGTTCATCAAGCTTTACCGAGCATTAGAGAACAATACACTTCTGTCATCTTGATATAATGGAAGATCAAGAAAAAAAATATCGTGGCGTTCTGATAACAGCTAGCCAATACGTAGCTGCACGTAGTCTCATTAACGTAATAAAAGAGCAGCATTACCCAGTTGAGTCTGAATACAAGACGCCAAAGCAATGTAAGTGTTTAAAACTTATATCCAGGTGCAAAGAATACCAATCATTGCAGGTATTAAACTCTTTGATTGATGAAAACGAAAAGCTAAAGATAGTAGATTATAATGATATTCCACAAGACAAGTGAAAAAAATAAAGTTTGGCAAGTAAAATGTGGTCGCTGGATTTCAAAAACTTACAATATTAGGTCAGAAGCAAGTAGAGTACAGCGAGTTCTTGATGAAGGAACTTGCATGTGTGAAAACCATGAGCCATATTATGCGATAAAGGCATAACTAGGCATTTATTTATTGAACGCTCTCACAATACATAGGGAGAACCCTTTGTATCACTGTCGAGAGGATAAAAAATGTCAGAGCGTATTGCAGGTCGTTTAGGTCGTAAGCCAGCTGTTAGGCCAGATGGTCTACACATGTTAGCTTATTACCAGGAAAATCCTCTTCCAAAAGCCCCTGCCACTCTTGGTGCTCCTGCTGTACCAGATTGGTACATGCTTGGTAATGATAAGTATGGCGACTGCACATTCGCTGGAGCTTACCACGCTAAGATGGCGGTAGCTCAGCTCGATGGCGTTAAAGAAAAGCTTCTTAACGACCAAGACGTAGTTAACGCTTACCTCCAGTATACCAATGGTGCCGACCAAGGTGCTATTGAAGCTGATCTTCTCGCCCATTGGGAATCAGAGGGTCTATTTGGATCAAAGATCGCTGCTTACGCTCCTACTGACCACAAGGACTTCGATGAGATCAAGTCAGTAGTCAATGCCTTTGGCTTCTGTTACATCGGTATTCTTGTCCCTGCCCCTTGCATGCAGCAGTTCCAAGAGGGCAAGCCATGGGCACTTACTGGTACTCCAGCTGACCAGCAGATTGAAGGTGGCCACTGTGTCATCATCGTTGGTTATGATGAAAAGTACTTTTATGTTGTAACCTGGGGAGAGATCCAAGCTGTAACAAAGCAGTGGTTTCAGTGCTACCTCGAAGAGACATGGGCAATAATCACTCCTGAGGCTGTAGAGGCTGGAAAGCTACGCAATTTCCGTCTATCCGACCTTCAAGCTGACATACAAAAGCTTAAGGGCTAGTAATGGGTTATTACTACGCTGATAAGGACAATCATGATTTTTCAGAACATCTTTTTAATGATCTATCAAATCAATTTAGACTCAAAGGTAATGGCGACATAGCATGTAATCATTGTGGTACTGAGTATCACCCAGATACTGAGTTCCATGCTTGTGGCCTATGTGGATGTGGTCACGATGACGAGGACCATACTACGTTAGATGATGGTTGGTCAGAGTGTAAACATTGTGATTGTGATCTTTATCAAGGCAGTATAGGTAAATATTCTGGTAAAAACAAAAAAGATTACGATCATATCATCAAACATCGTAAGGGCGACCCAACAGACAAAGAATTATATTCTAAAGTTAAGTCTGAGGCCAAGCAAAAGTTTGATGTATATCCTTCTGCCGTAGCTAATGCTTGGGTTGTTAAAGAATACAAGAAGCGTGGCGGAAAGTATGGTAAAGAAAAAGAGTCATCAATGAATTGGTATCATGAAGCTGCATACAATAAAACAACTGGCGAATGGAAGCCAGAAGAATGGTCACATGAACCATATCATGAAATATCTTTTATGAATTATCCACCATATAATGAAAATGGCATTGATAATTCTATTAATGTAACTGAACCTAATAGTGCTACAAATATTGGGAAAGGTCATCTTTTTTCTGGACACATAGAGCATGAACACCCAGAGGGGAGAACAGATAATTTTACGGGTATGTATGACATATATGGAAGATCAAAAAATTTAGATGAAGCTAAAACAGAAGCAAAAAAATATGAAGATTTGCATAATGCAACGTATCATGCTTCATATGATAACGGGCATGTAGTTTTTCATCATGAACCAATTAACGATAAACATGGGAATCAAATAGGTGTTTCTTGGTCACAAGCTCATTTTTTACCCATTGATTATGTAGAAGGTGAAAATGATGTTGATACTGTCAAAAAACATATAGAACATATGCATAAATTCCTTTATGACAGAAATAATAATACTCTTGGTGGACAAAAGCCTATGTTCTCATCTAAGAATTGGTATGATAGATAACTAATGGCATGGTACCATGAATCAGCTACATACTCAGATTGCTTATTTTGTAGTGGTCCTAGTCACATGTTGCATATTGCAGCTAAAGCACAAGAATTTAGTCCAAAAGGTCCAGAAGTAATAGGCTTGCCAAGGCCTTACGTGAAGACTCGTGAAAAAAATCAAATATATGATCGCTTAACACCCAAAAATGAAGGAATGGGTTATGAGATAGGTGACCGCAAATTATTTAAAAGAATTCCAATGCCATGGAATAGCACAAGAGTTGATGCACAAGATATACCAAATTTTGCCAAAGACGAACTAGATAATTCAGTTATGCAATCCATAGATAAAAGATGTTGCCCTATGTGCGGTGATAGATTTGAAGACAATGATAAAGCAGTAGCTTGGCAACCAGATAAAGAAGACTATTATGGATCAGCTGGATCTGGTGAGTTTGGAAGCGATACATTGCCATATCATAAAGAATGCATGCGTTTAGTAAGAATACATTGCCCACACCTACGTCAAATATCTGATGATCAATTTGTAGAAGGTAATTATAGTTCTTTGATAGATAATGTAAAAATAAACACACCATGGTATTTTGAAGCTTCTGAAAAAGTAATACCAAACTCGGAGAACAATCCTTTGGAAGAAACCCCAATATATACTAAGCCTAGTAACGCAGAAATTTTAGCAGCTCATTATAATGGTGTTAATTTATATGATTATGTACATGCTAGAGACTCTGATATTAATCATAATGAACTTTTAGAAGCTCATAATAAAGGTATTGATTTAAGTGATTATGCATATGCCAAAAATTCTAATCTTAATAAAAATGAAATTTTAGATGCCCATGATAAAGGAATTAATGTAGGTGACTATGCATATGCTAGAGGGCCTGTTGTTACTCATGATGACGTTTTAAAAGCTCATGATAAAGATGCACGATACGTAGCTAGTGGAATTGCTAATCATTACGAAGATTACTCAGGCAAATACGATTTAAACGATCATGAAGCATACCATTTTGCTAATGACATTACAAACCTTGCACTTACCAAAGATGATTTTAGTGTAGAAGACGTAAATAAGACTTTGCTCAATACAAAAGCCAATATGTACAAGTGCGCTCCTGGGTACAACCCATACAGTGAAATTGACTGGAAATCTTCTTCGAGAGAGTTTTATTGATTATGATGCGCTATCCTAAAGAAAAAAGTGCTATTCTTACATGCCCAGACTGTGGTTTTGATAATGTTGAACAAATAGAACCACATGGGTATCAATGGAAAAATATTTTTGTAGATGACGAAGCGTGTATGAAAGCATATAAAGATGCTTATGGTGATTTAAATAGGCAAGAACCTCAATTTACATGTCATAATTGTTTTGATAATTGGTATGAAGGTGAGTATGACGAAACAAACAATAAATATTGGTCGCCACCTAAAGGCCTAGCTCCTTTAAGTAAAATGACAATACAAAAAATAATGCCTCTTAAAGACCCAGGCATAGATAAAGTATGCAATTACCCAGACAAATGTTACTGTGGAGAATGCCCTAACCCAGATCAGCTTGAGTTCAATCTTCACGGCGCTTCAAAAGATTGGGATGAAGATAAAGATGATGAAAATTACGAAGATGATTCAACGATGGAAGGAAGAATGGGGCGATGTTTCCAGCTTTCTGGTAGAAGAGCAATATTTGGTGGTGACCCAGGAGCAGTATTAGTTCATGGCACTATCCAAGGTATGGGAAGCCCACCATTAGCTCACGGTTGGGTAGAACATTCAGATGGAACTATTCATGAGCCAACTACTGATGAAACGTTTCCAAGAGAAATATTTGAAGCTTTCTTCAATCCAGTTGTGGAAAAGCGTTATGGGCAGGAAGAGCTAAGAAATCTTATCCAGCATCATGGTCATTGGGGTCCATGGCATGAGACTAAGGGAAGAATATAATGGCTTATCATGCTCATGACAATGAAGAACATATTCTTGTTTGCCCAAATTGCGATAGTTCATACATTCATCCAGTGTCTAAAACGGATACGTTGTATAATGGCCATTATAAAGGAATAGAAGGCGATCTTTATGGTGATTTAGGCGCTGATACTTCTTGTGAATATGGACAAGATTATAAAAACAAATATAATCATAAAGCTTTGAGAAGACAAAATCACTTTTTTTGTGAACCATGTCTTTACCGTTATCACGAATGGGAAAGTGATTACGACTATTTACCAATTTATCCATATAAAGACTTACATAGAGTACATATTGATGATATAGAAGAGCCATTTATAGAAAACCCATATAAGCATTTTTTTGATTGATATGAGATACGCACTCAAAGCACCTGATGATACTGATGTTCTAGCTGGACTCTGTGTAAAAGCAGAGGACACTGGTAATGTTCTATTGCTTAAGAGAAGGTCACACTCTGAGCTTCCATTGAACAGCCCAGGAGTATGGGAATTTCCTGGTGGGCATGTAAAAAAGGGTGAAGACCCGTTCCAAGCAGCAGTGAGAGAGTGGGAAGAAGAAACTGGGCGCAAACTTCCTGCTGGATTGTTCAAAGGCAAGTTCCAAGAAGTCGGTTATCACGGATATATTTACGTTATTTCAAAAGAAAAGCTCGTAGATTTATCAGATAAGGGAAGATCAGTAGATCCTGACGACCCAGACAACAAACATCATCAGATGTTAAAATGGTGGAAAATCAAAAAAATTAAAAAAGACATAAGAAATGGTGAAGTTCGCCACCGACTTCATGATGTTCAATGGAAAAATATTAAAAAAGCTCAAAAAGAATGGTATGATCAATGAGTTTACATTACGTATATGCATCTGATGATGGCGATGAACAGCCTTATGCACCAGCAAGTAGTGGGAGAGGTCCTTTCTTCTCTTGTTATGGGAAAAAGGAAACCCCACACTTCCACGTAGTAGATGGTCACCCAGACATTGAGAACAATGAGGGTTTGAATATTCGTCAAATGCACGTTCCTGGTTATGACCAGCATGATGGCAACGTAAAAACTAATTTCTCAACTATGCCTCCATACCACATTATCACTGGTTGGCACATCATTGAGCCAAATACAAATTCACATATCACTCAACTCTCAGCCACAAAGAAGTATAGTACCACAACAGACGCTAATGAAGCTTTAGACCTGTGGAAGGAAGAGTGTACTAACGTACACGGTCCTGGTGCATTCATTAAGCGTCCAGCTGATAATGCAAAAGACCCTAGCGATATTGTTTATGACTTTCTTCCTGGCAAAGAACAGCCAAAAGAGCGTGAAGAGCAAGAACAAGATCCAGAACAAGAGCCAGAAGAGCAAGAGCAACAAGAGCAACAAGAGCAAGAAAAGCAACAAGAGCAAGAACAGCAACAAGAGCAACAAAAGCAACAGCAACAAGTTCCTTTTGGTTTAAAGCCAGGTGAAAAGGCTTACAGTATCGTATTCCACCCATCTAAACAAATGAAGAGCAGAATTCGTCCTTCTTTCTCACGTACAAAAATATTTGAAGGCCACAATAATTCTTCAGAATCACAGAATTCTCTGTTAAACTATGCTGACAAGCTAGATATGAATAGTATTATACAGAATTACAAAAAGTCAGAGGAAAACCCTGACATTTGGGAAGAGCTGTATAAGAATTCTAAGAAGAATAAGGGCCGGTATTAATAATGAGCCAATACGTCATCGCAGCTACTGATGATAGTTATTATGAGCCGTACAAACCAGTTAATAACAGAGATTTAAAGACCGGAAAAGAAATTCTTGACCCAGAAGAGTTAAAACAGAAGCGTGGGCCATTTTTTTCATGCGATGGCGCAATACATGACCCTCATTTCCATGCAGTTGACCGACACCCAATCATGGATTCAGAGATCAATAATAAAAAATTAAATATTGAGCAGCTTCATGTACCTGGTTTTGACGAGCATGATGGTCATGACCTCAGCCCAAGTAGCTTGCCATTCAATGTAGCCACAGGATGGCATATCACTATTCCATCTGAAAAAGAAGGTGGAGATCACCATTTCTATCAATTCTCGCATACTCAGAAGTTTCCTGAGTCTGTTGACAACGATGAAGCCCTTGACAGCTGGAAAGAACATATGGGAAAAATGTTCGGTGGTGGAATTTTTGAAGAAGAGCCATTGAAAATTGGTGATAACAATGGAAATTTTGCTCCAACATATACTTTTCACCCATCAGAGAATGCAAATAATCCTAGCTCAACTGATTGCACATTTTTTCCAAGAGTAGAGCATGCTGGTATATTGTCTCCTGCAATTGCTAGGACTAATCTTGGTGATGATACAACAAGTGCAGAAGAGGCTAAGAGCAAAATTATTGATTACGCCAACATAACTAAAGAGCATGCTCACCAGAATATGGAAAATAAACTTTCAGAAGACGCTAACATATGGGAAGATCGTTTTAAGCAATCGAAGCGTATCTATACTCTTGGTAGTAATGGGCGTATCCTTGATGTGCAAGATTATGCACCTGGTTTAATTCGTCATGGGAAGAAATGCGATTGTGATGTTTGTTCCCACTGGTCTGGTATGGACTTTAGGATAGGTTGATCATGCAAAAAATGGAAATTGGCGATTGGGCGCTTAATAACCAGGGTGGCAACTGGTCAGATAATTGGTATAGCGAGAGTGGTAAAAAGATTAATTGCCCTCAGTGTGGATGCTCAACAGTATCACCAGTGCCAATTGATGAATATATTGCACACAAACAGGATAATTTCCAAGGGTATAACGAACATGAACGCAATGAATATATAAATGATTTTTATCGTGGTTCTCTGGGTAGCCATCCAAAAGATATCCATGAAATCAAAGATTTAAACGACAATGATGAGCTAGAAGCATTTCATCGTAAACATGGTATGTTTGTTTGTGGGAATATACCCTGTAATGAACAAAACTATACATTCTTTAGCCCACATGATGATGTTTACCCATATAGACCAGAAAACAAAATGGTATGGGACAGAAATGAGAAAAGGGACCTAGGGTATAACAATCCATGGGATATGTCAAGAGGAAGACTCAACAAGCTCAAGATTTCTGATGATGGGGAGCTTTGGTAACATGGGTTTATGGAATGAAATTCCAAATTGTATAAACTACAAAGATAGTGATTACGACGATATGCCATTTGAGTACAATAGTTACCATGGCAGAGTTGTTCACAAATATGAAGAAACATGTGGAAGATGTGATAACCCAATAGATTTAAGACGTGGGTTAGGGCGTAATACACCATTTGATGGATGTCATAATAATTGGTGTATTAATAACAATGACGTTGAAGAAATATTACGTTCATTTTCACCAGAAGACATTGAATATGCAGAAGACCATAAATGGGGATTAGACGGAAAATCATTAAGTGGTAATCACCTGGTTGATCACATAGGTCACGAACTTTCTAAAGCAAGCAAAAATCTTTATTACAAAATGCTTCAAGAGCAACCTAACAACATTGATAACCCTGAAGCTGTTGACGCTTATATGAAAAAACATAAGTTTGTTGAGAAAATAGTTCCTGATGCTATAACTAAAGGCCATAAGCAAGCCATCAAATGCATGAACCCATACAATAATATTGATTGGTCATAGAAACTAGCATTTTAAGCGAATTTCAACTAAAATTATCAACAAGTCGTCCTTTGTAATAGAAATCATTGGTGCCAAGATTTTTGCCTGTCCAAGGAGAATAGAATGACATTACCGCCACGCTGGTCTGAGCTAGAGGGCCAAGACAGTTTTAAAGCATATGCTAGCTTAGGAGATGGTCCTATCTGTCAGCATTGTGGTGACCCAACTAATTACCCAAGCATGAGTTGTGCATATAGTTCACATCCATTGCTGGATAATACTTGTGTAACTTGTCGTGATGCCGAAGATAACTTCCATGATGACCACGTTTGCCCAATGGAAGTTGGTTGTGGTTGCTGTTGGGATACGCACAAAAAGATTTCTGAGCAAGGTAACCATAACCGATTTGCTGTAAATGATACAGCTAATGATGAAATGTACATGGACCTTGGACCCATTGCTGGCACAGTGATGAGCGATACTGAAGAAAACCCTGAGGGCATTCTTGTATCTGCTTCTTCGTGGGTAATAGCAGATGTAATGCCTAGCCCAGAAATGTCTTCTCCAGATGTTCAAGAAGGCGCTTCCGCTGTTTCAAACGTAGACATGCCAGAAACAGCTAATATGCCACAAACAGCACAAATGCCTACTTCTACTGCATCTAAATGGACAGCAGAAGACTATTATAAGACAATGAATAAAATAGCTTCTGACTCCGATGTATTTTATAAAGGTTATTCCGATGCTACATCTGGTAAAGAAATGGATGAGGGAATGGCTAATCTCTCCATGGATTACTATCAGGGTTATAAGCAAGGACTTCTTTATAATGAGCCAAACCTTGTTTCATCACCACCACATCCACAAGATGTTAATTCGCAAACTCATTATGAAATGCCTAAAAGCGCCCCTAATTACCCAAATAACTTTAGGGGGAATTCCCCAAAATAGCCAGCCCAGTGGAGTATGAGCCTGGGCTAGGCTGCTCCCATTGTGACTGGGCAGGATATACGTTACAAGAGCGTGCTGATCATATGAATCAAGCACACCCTGGAGAAAATCAATTTGATCCTGAAATTGATCATATGATTAATCGTCTTAAGGATATTGACGATCAGGATTATGAAAAGATGACTGGCCCATGGTCAGAAGTATTTCCTAATCCTAATCCAGCTCCACAAAAATGGCCTGAAGGCACAGATAAGCCTTCTGATGGCCATAAGTGGCCTAAAATTACTATTGTACGTAAAGATGACGATGATGATACCCATACAGCTTCTGTAAAGATTGCTGCTGGCGAACCATACACTTGCCCACATTGCGATAAGAATCAAATATCTAAGCAAGCCATTGATTACGCTTATGAGTACAATGAGTGCCCCGATTGCGGTGGATACATTGATAACGAAGGACCTGGTGGTACAGAGCTTACCAATGATTACCAGAACTCTTGGAGAGAATCGTCTAAGCAATTACACATTTTAACTATTTGTGATGGATGTGGTGCTAAAAATAATAACAGTTTAGATCCATATAATGAATGGGTAAATGAAGGGTCTGAGGACTATTGCCCAGATTGTGCATATGATTTATGCCATAATTGTAATTGCAATGATTATTATCCTGAAATAGACCACCTTTCTAGCTGTAACCGCTTTGACAAGGGCGGTAATTGTTCATGCCCACCATGCGGTTGTGATTGCCATGTATGATTCCTGTGATGATATCGCTCCTAAAGAAGCATCGCTTGTAACCAAGGCTATCTGTGATCATGTGGATGAAGATGGTGGCAGAATAACTTATTGCCCCAATGAAAATGAAAGCATTGATAATAGAGGAAGAATACGTCAATATTATGCCCTAGAAGAAAATAAATGGGGCAACGCTACAGCTTCTGATCAACATTTCTGCCCAAAGCACAAGAAACTTCATTGTGTAGACAATGATGAAGTTGGTCATGGATGTGGTGAGGTATTAAACAATTATGGTAAATGCGACAATTGCGAAGCAACAGAAGAAGAAATAGAAAAAGAATATGCCGATTCCTGGGGATTTAATAAAAAAGCTTCGTTTATTCCAAGAGTAAGATGTAATCATTATGGAGACAATGGTTATTGTCAGAATGAAATAGTTGTTGATCGATCAGGCATACTATCAGGATATGGTGCTCAGGGTAATTGGGGCGTAGCTAATGTCTCAGGATCAAACTTTAAGCACAACGATTTTGCAACAGAACATTTCTGCCCAGAACATAAAGATCTGCATTGCGTAGATGATGCAAATCATCACCTTACTACAACAAAAAACGGTTGTGGTTCGTTATTAGGACCATATGGTAAATGCACTTGGTGCTCAAATCAAACGGAAGATGGCTTGGTAAAAGAATATGCCGATGCCTGGGGATTTAATAAAAAAGCATCTACATTTTTTCATTGTGATGAAGAAGGGTGCAATAATATTGTTTACCATGATGACTATGAAACATTAGGAGATTGGCTATCGGGAGAACAAGATTATGATTTCTGCCCAGAGCACAAAAAACTACATTGTGTAGATAGAGATGAAATTGGTCATGGATGTGGTGAGCTTTTAAATAAGTATAGCCTTTGCGATGATTGCGAGGCAACAGAAGAAGATACAGAAGAAAATTATAAAAATGCATGGGGTTTTGATAAAAAAGCTTCAGAAAATTCTTTTGTATGTGACAAATGTTGCTATGATCACCATATAAAAAATATGAATAAATATGGGGATTGTGTTTACTGTAAAGATTGTTACGATCAAATTAAAAAAGAAGTTAAAAAAGATTACAAAGACGCTTGGGGATTTAATAAAGACTCTAGCATGCATTCAACCGGAGAGATTGATTGCGATCACCCATTATGCAATAAAATTGTAGATCTTGAAGATGCAATAGATAAGAATTGGCAAACAGCTGGGCAAACAGCTGGTGGAGAAAAAGATATAGCTGATTTTTGCCCAGAACATGCTCAACTTTATTGCATAGACCAATGGGATGAAGAAGGAAGAAATTTATTAAAAACTGGCTGTGGGAAAAAACTTAATAAAAAAAATGCAGGCATATTTGGACAATGCTTAGATTGTGATGGCAAGGACTCAAAAGCTTATTTTAATGCCTGGGGCTTTGATAAAAAAGCTTCTAGCCATAATCCAGATCTTCTTTGTTTTCTTAGTGACGGTGGAGTGAAATGTCCAAGCTGTATACAAAAAAGCTTTCCAGGAAAAGACATTGAACACGATAAGCTAGTAGATGAATACGGAACTACCCTACAGCCTATTTATCCTTGGGATGTACATGGTTACCATGATTCACTTTATTGTGATAATTGTTCTGAATATATTCTTGGTGAAGATACATGTGGACACTGTGAAGATACTCACCCAGGCCCTAATATGCATTGGGATGATAAACATGATTGTTACATATGTCCTCCATGTGCAGGAGATACTACATTCTGCCCTAGATGTAAATCATGGAAAGAGGGAAAGTACGGTCAGTGTGAAACTTGTGATGGATCTAACGAAGAATATCAAAAAGATTACAAAGATGCCTGGGGATTTGATAAAAAAGCTTCTACGTTCCATCACTGCGATGAAGAAGGCTGCAAGAACATAGTTTATCATGATGATGAAGATGCGCTTGAAAATTGGTTTTTAGGTAAACAAGATTCTGATTATTGCCCAGAACATGCAAAAGAACGTTGCCCTAATTGCACAAATTTAAAAGGCAAATATGGTCAATGCCTAGTATGTGATGGTTTAGACGAAAACATAAAGAAAAATTATGACAACGCATGGGGTTTGAAGAAAGCTATCAATTACTTCTCATTAGACCAACCCAATGAAGCTATCATGCCAGGAATGGCACAAGATACTGGCGACACAGATGGTTTAGGCTTTGGCTCTACTCCGAACCCAGATCCTGGAAAAGATGGAATGGCAACAGATGCGCCAAGCATGCAAGACTATGAGCGTGGCTTATCTTCTGCTGCCTCAAAAGAAGCATTTATAAAAATATTCTGTGATAGTTGCTATTCAGAGATCCCCAGATATGAGGGATATGACCCAGGTAATGGATCACATTATTGCAATGAATGTTCAATCAAACAGCCAGAAGTATATAACGATGCATGGGGTTTTGACAAAAAAGCTTCATTTGAAAGAGTTATTTTTTGTGATAGATGTGGAGAGCATGATCCTAATTTTGACCAATATATTAATTCTAAATGGGGTAGAGCTAGTTTAAATGGTTTTAAAGATAAAACGCCAGGATTAGATTATGATGATTCTGAAGAACTTCATTTTTGCCCAACTTGCAAAAAAGGAAGACACTTAGATGAGAACATTAACGACCCATTAAATATGACGTTCGGTTGTGGACAAAAGCTCGGGAAATTCGGCCAATGCACATTATGTGAAGGATCTGACAAAAAATTTTATAATAGCGCATGGGGTTTTGGAAAAAAATCTAATGCTGATCTAACCAATAGATCGATTCAGTGTGGAAACCACAAAACTGGTGATGATGAAATTTGCCATAATAGTTTCCAAATTGGTTTAAGAGAAAGGCCAGTTCAAAAAGCTATTGAAAATGGTTGGACAATACAAAACCAGCAATTTGTCTGCCCAAAGCACACTGATATTAATAGATGTAATAAATGCGGTTGGAAGATAGAAAATTCATCTACTATATGCCCACATTGCGATTTTGTTACACATAATTACAATAAGGCTTGGGGATTTGACAAGAAAGCTACCATGACATACGGAGCTGACTGTGATCACCCTGGCTGCAATGAACATGAAGATGGCCTTGACTATGACATGGATCATCCAATTGGTTGGGAAACAGTTCATTATCAAAATGGTGACCCAGACTCATTATCTCATGTATGCCCATTGCACAAAAATCTTTATTGCACTGACCAATATCAGCAAAGATTATACGCTAAATTCAACAATAAAGAATATAATGATTGCTATGGATATGCAGAAGATGGTTGTGGTTCTAAATTGGATAAAGATAAAGGCCGTTGTTTAAATTGCGAACCTTTAACAAAAGAAGAAAAAAAGCAGGATTACAATAAAGCTTGGGGTTTTGATAAAAACTCTTCAGTAAGACAAGCTATGTGGGATGATGATAATTATCGTTTTAGGTGCGATGAGTGCTTAGATGTTGGTGGCGTAGACGGTGACGAAAAAAATGCAGCTAAAAAAGGCTGGAAATTTGGCTACGGTTTAATTTATTGCCCAGAGTGTTGGAAAGATGAAATTTGTCATAATTGTTGGTCGCCTAAATTAGATACTCTTTACAATCAATGTAAGTACTGCGAAGGTGATGACCAAGAGCATAAGAAAAAATATAATGACGCCTGGGGATTTTGATGCGTAAAAAAATACAAAATTTTGAACAACCTAATCTCATTGTCGATAGCTTAGATAAGCCTAGGTACGCATCAACATATATTGGCTATACTTGTGATGTTCATGGACCAGAGTGCAATGAAGAAGAAGTTTCAGAAGATGATATGTGGAAGTCTGATTGGAAAGATGCATCTGATTTCCCAGAGCATCGAAACAATCATGATGCTTATGATTTTCACATCTGCCCAGATTGCCAAAAGACAAACTGTATGGAATGTTTTCATGGAGTTTTAGAAGATAGTGGAAGATGCGATAATAAGAATTGTGAATACCATGACAATTGTAGAGAATGTGGCGAACCATATTATCAAAGTAATAGTGGAAAAGCTTATTGTGAAAATAAAGAATGTTCTAAATATAATTCTTTGGGAGAATCTACAAGAGCTATAGAAAATCTTAAAATTTCCACAAAAAATTATTGGGTAACGTGTGATGGCTCACCAAATTGTGAAGCTGATGGTTGGAACCCAAAATATGATCGAATGCCTGAAGGTTGGCATCGTAGAGAACATCACAGACATGACGAATCTTCCACCGATTATTGTAAAAATTGCTGGGATCATTTTGTGTGCCATGAATGTGAAGAGCCATATCGTGATGATGAACTAAAACAAGAATTTATCGACAATGACTCTCAAGTTTGCCATAATCCCAGTTGTTATATGCATAATAAATGTTTTTGTGGAAGCGAAGTTGATAAATTTGGCAACTGCTTAGATGAAAAAAATTATGATGCATCAGGCGATAAAAAGTATTCAGATGGTTATTGCGAAAGAGGCAAATATTGCAGGCAATGTGATACCAATTCTAGAAATAATGACCACCATGAATGTTATAACCCAGAATGTATAGCTTATGTAGTTCCTCAATGCGACCATGAAGGTTGCGACAAAAAAGCTGATGTTAACTACGATGATTATAATAATTATTACGGCGGTGGGTCTGATTGGGAAAGAGAACGCTATCACTATTGCAAAGAACACAAACCGCTTCATTGCACAGAAACAATAGAACCTTCATATGGGTATAATAGAATTTACCCTGGTTGTGGTGGTTTATTAGCACCTAGCGGTAGATGTAAATCATGCAAACCAAATGCATATGATGATATCAATTGGGGTTTTGATAAAAAAGCTCATTACACGTATGAAGATGATCCAAATTATCCTGATGAGCCTCTCACAATTCAACATTGCGATTACCCAGGATGCACAGAAACAAAATACCCAGATAATCCAGTTGTTTATGAACCAATGAAATATGCATATGATTGGCTAGGCAACGAAAGACACTATTGCAAAGAGCATTTTAATCAAATTTGCCCAGAGTGCAAAGTATCAGAAGATGATTATGGAAGATGCAATAATGAGGCATGTGATTCATATTATACATGTCCAGAATGTGGCGAAAAAAATAAAAAAGGCGTTTGCCAAAACGATGGAGGGTACTGTACATTAGTAAATATACCTAGAGAGAACTGTGGTTCTTGCGAACAATTATTAACTCATGGAAAATGCAATAATAGACGGTGCCGTAATTTTATAAACCCACACAAAGGTTTGTGGTCATAATGAAACGTTTATCTCGTGACATATATACATTGCATTGCGATGGCCCTGGTTGCGATGAATTTGCTTATGACGATGACGCAGGATACCAAGGTTGGTCGGAAAGTTATACAAACTCAATGAATGGCCCAGGAACAGGAAGATCTAAATCTCCTATCTGGGATGACAATTATCACCTTTGCCCACATTGCCAAGAGGACTATTGTAGAGAATGTGCTGAGCCTTTGGATAGTGGTTGCTGTGTCAATGAAGATTGCAGAAATTGTTATAAATGTGACAAATGTGGTGAGTACATGGACCAGTATGATGAATGCAGCAACCCAAAATGCGAAGAAAGCCCTCATTTCAGACCAAAGAAAGCTTACCGCACATATGAAACTTATTGTGATGGTGTAGATTGCTATGCGAGCTATTCACCAGGTTATGATGAAGAGCCAGAAGGTTGGCTTAAGAAAGAATACGCATACGGTGATAATTTAGATCTTTGCCCAGATTGTCAAAAAGAACATTGCCCAAATTGTTTATCTGAGCGTGAACAGTACACATTATGCCCACGTTGCACTGAAACAAATAGATGTGACAATTGTGGAAATTACGTTGTAGATGAATTTGGTAATTGTCAAAATGAAAAATGTAGAAACTCTCAAAAATGTAGCTGCTGTACTGGAGAATTAACATCAAGTAATAGATGCACAGATTATCGGTGCCCAGCTTATCACAACCCATATAGTACAATCGATTGGAAAAAATCAATGAAACAAAGCTCAGTAATTGTATGCCCAATCTGTGGTGGCCCAACACACCTAAGCAGAGACACTGGTGATTTCACATGTGACCATTGTGGAAAGATAGTTGTGCGTGCTTATAAAAATAATTGGATCAACAGTATGTTTTATGCTAACCATAGCAATATTCCAAAAGTTGTTATTGCAGCTGATTTTAAACAAAGTTTTTATAACTCTGTAAAAGATGCTGTTAAAAGAGGTTGGAGTTATAATAATGTTCAAGGCGTGCATAGATTTATTTATAAAGGTGCCCCAAGTGGAACAAAGCAAAAAGATAAAGTTGTAGATGTTAATCAAACAAACGAAGCAGGAATAAGTTTCTTTGATAATCCAACATGGAAAAATAATTTAGAAAGAAGCTTATCAAGAATAGAAAAACTACATGGCTCTTTATCAACTCCTGATGCAAAATTGCCAAATTACAGTGATGTTTGGGGTTCCAAAGAAACAGAGCCAAAAAACAATCAACAAAGATCTAATAATGGATATCAAAATACTAGGGTAATAACTACACCAGGGAATACTCCACAAGTTCCTGTAAACAGAAACCCATACGTTGAAAATGTAGAACAAGATGAAAATGGTTTAATCAAATCTTTACCATATCATCAGGTAACAGTAATGCCACAAAAAGTTGTTGATGTAAACTCACCGCAAAATTATAATTTTTATAATAATTTCAATATTGTACCTAATTCTGACCAAGAACATGAAGAAACAACAGCTCCAGAAAATCAATCTGAATTAGAAAATGAGCCAGGTTCTCAAAGGAAAAAATATATTAGGGGTTATCAACATGGTAGAGCATCTGGTTTGATTTACCATTTGGATAGAAAAAACACAAAATATGATAATACACCATGTGATTATTGTATAGTTGGTGGAAAGTTTAAAAAAGATGTTGATAATATAAATGCTGGTAGGCGGGTTAATAAGCCTAGTGAAAATATTTTAAGAAAAACGCATGATATTCTTACAACAAACCATGAAGACCAAGATGATCCAGAAGCTTTTGCAAATGTAATAGCTGCTTGGGATGATTTGCCAGGGTCAAGAAAAAATGATTATCGAAGAGGCGCAGCAAGCTTAGGCCTTCCACCAATTACTGCTAATAAAAAACAAGTTACCCAATACCTAAAATTTATAGCTTCAAAATATGAATTAGAATCATAATAAAAATGAGTATTATTTATCAATTTTCTGCAGTAGCTTCGCAGCCACCTGAATTTGACCCATGGGAAGAATACCCATCTGGTTTGCCTAGACCACATCATAGAACTGAACCAGATATGCAGCATTATGATAATGAATCTTATCGAATTCCTAATAATGGTGATGTTAGACCTGGAGATAGAAGACTTTACAAAAAAGTTCCTGTACCTTGGAATACTTTTGAAATTATAGGAGATATACCACAATTTAATAAAGATTTTATTGGAAACCAAGGTGTACAAGATATACGTTCTATTTTAAACCATGATGAGCTATCAAAAGATGAAAAAAAGTCTCGCATAGATCCAATTATGCTTGATGCATCAGAATCATACCGTGATAAGAAATGCCTTATGTGTGGTGGTAAATTTGAAGATGACGACCAAGCTGTTCGTTATATGGGAAGTCCTATTAAAGAAGTACTGGGTGATCATTTGCCATACCATGAGCACTGCATGGATTTGATCAACAAGCATTGCCCACACCTTAGAAGAGAATCAGATCCTGAAGGAACGCAATATTATAATCATCTTTATGAACATGGTCCTTACGGCAATCTTGTAAAGAATAGTATAGAAGACTACATCAAGCTGTTAGGCGGATAGCAATGGATAATTATGAGGGATATGAAGACAATTTTTATTATCTGCCTGATGCTATAAATCCGCATGAAGATGAACAACAAAGCAATCCTGAACAAGATAGAAGGACTATGAAAATGGGCAAAGAAAATTTAAGGGGACCCATGAATCGCAAAAATAATATTGTAGAAGGAAGAAGAACATATTACCAACATAATGGTAGCTATGAAGAAGCCCAAGCAGCTTTAAAAAAAGAAGTTGGCAAACGTTTAGAAGATCCTAGACCTGGCGACCCAGCAAATTTGCTTGGCAGGATAGATGGTGAACATGAGATATACCATGGTAACATTTTTAGTGATACAACAAATCCAGAAGCACAATCATATGTTGAACATGTTCTAGAAAAAGGTAAAAAAGACCCTGATTATCTTTCAATGATTATGGATTTTTTTAGTGGTCATAACCCAGGTTCGCAGGATAACGAAGTAAGCAATTTTCCAGTTCATGAAGGTTTTGACGATGAAGATTGGGAAAATAAGTTTAAAAAGTCTATGAAACGCAGGTCTGTTCAAGAAAATAAAATTCTTGAACAATCAGGTGATAAATTAAAAATGGATCAAAATATTATGTCAGATGAGGATAATACACAAGGTATGATTGGATCTCCTGTTATATCAAATAAACCTTCTGACAAAGATTATATACGCTGTTCTAATTGTAGAAGAAGAGAAGAGCCATCAAGCCCAAGATTTGCTAGTTGGTGGAACGATGGAACTGGTTTTCCTCCATATTATTGCCCAACATGCGTAGATAAAGGTGAAGCCCAAATGCAACAAAAACAAGGATCATTTTTAGAAAATGCTGCAAGCAGACCGCAAGGGCCACCATTGATCTGCCATGGGTGTCTTACAACTGGTGGATATGAAAAATTTGGCATTCCTGCAAAATGTCCTCACTGTAAATCAGAAGAGGTACATCTTGACTTCGATGCATTAGATAAACATGATAAAAAACTAGATATGAAAGATATTGTTGGTGAAGATCCATTTGCTTTTGATGATGATGATTGGGAGAAAAAGTTTATAGAATCAAATAAACAAAAGATTTGGTACCCATTTTATGCATCAGTTGGAGATGATGATAACCCTGGTTATGAAACTGACCCAGAGCATGGTGTAGCAGGTAGAGACACTGATGATGTTGAAGAAGATTATGATGAAGACTATGGTGGTAAAAACAAACGTAGAAATAATTTAAGCGATTCTAATGTTGCTGCACTAGTTGCTATGGGTGGCATTGGAGCTATACCTGAAGGTTTTCATGGTAAAGATGATATCCACTATGGCGATGAAAGTTTTTCTCATGGACAAGGTAATAAGCCTTCCGAAACAGGTATAAGTGGAGAGAATTCACATGAGTTTGATCCTTTCGATAAGGACTGGAATTCGTAAAAAAACTTAAGCAATTCCTATAAGGAGAAATAACATGAATGAAAAGCCAGATGCATCATTCTTAATTTCAGCTAGCAAGAAACTCGCAAGCAACACATCATGGTTTGATGGCTCTTCTGCTTCAATTTACGATAGAATTGAGCAAGTGCAGGAGATGCTTAGTGGGCTAAGAGTAATTGCTTCACATCCACAGACGACAGAGGGTGAGCTTGTACGTATTGCTGACCAAATTACTACCCTTGAGTCTGACCGTGAGCTTCTACAAAAGACAGCTACTGAATATGTAGACTTTGACACCGAAGAGTATTTACAAAATCTTCCAGGTGGGACTGTAGCTTCTACTTATTACAAAGTGCAAGATGGTATGTTTGACCTTGGTGAGGACGATGGTTCGTTTCTTTTTTCCGCTGCTAAAGAAGTACAGAATGAGATCAGAGAGTATGACTGGTCTAATTTTGTAACTGCTGGCGCTGAGACATGGACATTTGAGCAGTCTCCTGAGCTTACAAAATCACAACTTGCTACTAGAGAAGCTGCTTGCTCATTTGTAGAACACAAGACTTCTTCGCTTCTTGATGTTTCTTTCAGAGCTGCTGTTATCGATAATTTCCTTGACAATGTTGAAATTTGTCGCAGAGAAAAAGTTGCTAACGTAATTGAAGCTTCAAAGCAATCAACTCTTCGTACCGCTCGCAAAGAATATGCAGAATCATACGAATTTGATAAGGCCATTGGCGATAAGTACAATTGGTTCTAACAAACTATTATACTAAAAGTTAAGGCAACGAAAAGGGACCAGGGCTAAAAATGTCGTTATGGGATACAATAGAAAAAAAGTATTTTAAGAAATCTGCTTCTGCCAATGATCCACATTGGTTTGTTAGCACACGCAAGGATGTTACACCAAATAAAATTCTTGGCGTCTATGACAATATGAATATCATTGGTAAAGGTGTCACAGGAGACTCCGAATGATAATTAATGGACGTTACATGGGAGAGTGGGGTCATGATACTGTCCCAATTGGTGAAACCGATGATGATATACCATCTTTCAAGTTCATGACGCTTAATAAGCCTGTGCATGATGAATTCGGTGGCCACCACTACATGACAGGTGCTTGGAGAGTTAAATTTTATGGTTCAGACCAAGCTGCAGTTTGTCAGTACCAAGAAGAAAAGCGTAAGGACCCTAGTAACAACCAACACGTTAAGTGGCATGATATCCCAGGACCAAATGAATTCGAGCCAGATTCTTGCAATTGTGGCATTCACTCACAAACATTAAATAACATTCACGATTCCGACAACTTTAGAATGGACACACTTGTTCAACTAAACATGAGGGGCAAGACCGACTACACTGACGCTGGTTACCGTACTTCACACGGTAAAGTTAGCAAAATTTGGACAGCTGTTCCACTAGATGATCATGAGCTAGAAAAAGTTAAAAACGATCTAGGTGTCCAAGTAGAGCGTGTGCCAAACGAATTTATATCAAATTCTGGTAACCCAAATTGGCCTAATTTTATTGATAGCAAACCAGAGCTTGCTAACTGGCTTCCAAAAGAGCAAGTTATGCATAAAGAGTGGGACCGTCAGACTGCTGCTGAGAGTCTTGATCCCAATAAAGATCCTGATCATGTTCCAGAAGAGCACCCATGCCCACGTTGCGGTAGTGATGATCTTGGTCTTGTTAACAACCCTCGTGGTCACAAACATGGTAGACTTGGTAAATGTTTCAATTGTGGTAATACCTGGGATAGATACAATGATTGATATTGAAATGGGAGATCAGACAAAAAGAATACCTAGTCGTAGGATTCATAAACCAATTAGGCCTCTTATACCTGAGCCTGAGCCTACTCAAGAACCATTGTTAATTCCAGAAAAGACTCCTGAGACACCTGATGTTCCTGAAGCACCTGAAGCACCTGAAGCACCAGCGCCAGGTGAACCTTATTACCCTCAGCAACCAGAGCCTGAAGAAGAGCCAGACGAAGCTCCTGAGGAAGAGCCACTTCACCAACCAGAGCCTCAACAAGAGCCTGATGAAGAACCTGAAGAAGTTCCGTATGAAGAGCCACTTTATGCTCCAGAGCGTGAACCAAGCCCATACGAGCCAGCTACTCCACAAAGAACTCCAGAAAAGGTCCCAGCATGAATAACGTACCTGTTGATCTTTATTTTTTATTAAGAAGAGTCTCTGACCAAGCAGATCCAAAAGATATCCTTAAAGACGAAGTAAATAATAAGTATGGCAAGGTTGATAGAAAAGAGCTTTTTCAAAATTTTAGTAGGCTTGCATCTCGGTTAAACCCTGATGATTATGATTCATCTACTGCTAAAAACATTCGCACAGAAAAAGAACTTATTGATGAAATATCTTCTGAGAATGGCTTTGTATATGACAAAGATAGCCCTACTACTACAGAAGAAGCAGATAAAATTAGAAGGTTTGGTAACTACGTAAACCAGAAGCATTTCTTTAAAGGAAGTCGTTCTGGCGAACGTGGTATTCAAGGTGGACCAAGCCGTATAAGCGATGAGGATATTGATCGGCTTCGTTCAATGGATTCTAGTGACCCAGATCTTGATTATTTCAATGATCTAGGTAAGCACCTTTATGTACACCATGGTTGGTGCCTCGGTGATTTTCAGGCTCACCCAACAAATGAAGATAGAGAAATTGCTCACGAACTTGAGCACAACCCTGTGATGGGTACAATTCAATCTGCTGGTACTACATACTTTGATGAGCTTGCTCAGCCATTTGCTAAGGGAACTCGTACTCCTGTTCTTGGTAAGCCAGCACCAAACATGTTGAAGGCTCACATGAGATTGCTACACGGTTACCCAGGGACAGAAGAAGATCACAAGAGAGATCACATTAATGGTACTGTGACAAATCACACTCATGATGCGAGCGATTTCGATTAATTTTCAAAATCATGCCTATTGACGATCATCAAGAGTGGTATGATATACCTCCTACTATAGAATCATACTATAGAGATCGTTATGCTTGTGGTTGTTCAAACCGCAATTGTAATTTAGACAAAGATTCTGAAAAGCATGGCACACTCCCTGGATATCAAGGTGGAAAGTGTCGTTGTGACGACTGCAAAGATGCTAGAAGACAATATAACAATAGTCGTAAGTCATTGTCACTCCCTGAAGGCGACGAGCGCCACGGAACTCTAAATGCTTATTACAACTGGAATTGCCGTTGTGATGATTGTAAAAGTGCTCGATACCAAGAAGCTGAAAACAAAAAGCAAAACAATCTTCCTGCCGATGACAATCGCCATGGTCAAGTAGCTACTTATACAACTCTAGGTTGTCGTTGTTATCCTTGTAAAAAAGCTTATAATACTTGGCAACGTGAATATCGTAAGCGCAAGGACCTTGTAAACGCTTCTAAATGGTATGCATCAGTTGATGATGAAGATTTTGGTTTGAGTAAGCGTGAGCAAAGTGAAATAGCTGGTAAAGCTATCGCTGAACATCTTTGGGAAGGTATAGATCATATATTTGGCCCACAAAAACTTATGCTCCGATTGCATACCGTATCAGAATTTGAAAAGCGTTTCCCTGATCATACTATCCAGATAGACGAAAATGATGAGCCATATGTATCACATAAAGTAGGCGATTGGGAAGGCCGATACTTTGATGGTGGATTTATTGAACTTCATCATAAAAAATATGGCCCTATGGATTTGATTAATTTACAAGATAGGGATGGAGAAATCTATAAACCAAATCAAGATGAATTTCATCACGAAGTAGAACATTTTGTCAAACATGATGCACAACAATATGTTGATAATGAAAAAAGACGTAGAAGTTCGTCAAAAATAATTTCTGAAAATTTATTTTCAAACATTAATAATTCAAATAAATTTACACATTTAGGAACTAATAAAGATTCAACACATTTAGCTTCTCCTAGTGGAACGTGCCTCAGTTGCGGTACACCACTTTCAAATCGCATGGATTCGTATTGCCCCACATGCTCTGAAATATCGTCACAGGCGAACGATATGGCCTATCAGCAGATAAACCCTAACCACCCAGAGGCTCGACCTTTTCAAAAGCCTCATGATTACTCAGGAAACGAATAATGGGCGATAATGAAATTGCTGAAATAAATTTTCAAAACCCTGAGTTTTGGGGAAAAGAATTAGACCCTAATATTAGAGAAAATTGTAATTGCCCAAGCCCAAAATGCAAACTTTATGTAGACAGCACACACCATGGCAAAATTTATGCGTACACATATGGGAATTGTCGTTGTAGAAAATGCAGGGATGCATCTTCTTATTATCAAAGATCTCTTAAAGGTATTGATAAAGAAGGGCCTATTACCCCAGGTGTAGATGAAGATAAGTTAAGAACACCATTGCCAATATTAAAGGCATTAGATCCTGAAGACCCAAGACATGGGAGTACAAATGGATATAGAATTGGTTGTAGATGTGGACTTTGCCAAGCTGCTGCCGTTGAAAGCGTTAGGAAAATTAGACAACGTGGCATAGATGATGATGACCCAAGGCATGGGAAAACTTCTGGTTATGAAGCTGGATGCAGATGTGATCCTTGTAAAGTTGCCAAATCAAAAGCAAACGCTAGTTGGAGAGCTAAAAATCGCAATAGAACATCAAGTTGGTATAACAAGGTAGAATGGTATGATTTGTGATCAACATAATTTAGAACAAGATTTTGCTGGCTGTTATATATGTAGTCTTTGCGGTAGAATATGGATGCCAATCCAACCAGAAGAATATAACGAATTCGTTAAGCTTACCATGAGCTATGATGAACCTTTTTCTAAACCATCTAACAACTCATCTATGTTATAAGGGAATTTAAAAGGAAAAACTATGGAAGAGTTTTGGACGCAAGAAGAATTTTTTAGCAAAACAGCTAGACCTAATTGGCAACACCCATATCCTAAAATTATTAATGATCATGAATCATGTAGTAATTGTGGTGATAGATTAAGCACATCAGATCTTGGCCATTCAAGCGGAATGTGTAGAGATTGTAGACAAAATGTTATTTCTAAGTGTAAGTACTGCAATGAAAATGCTATACCAGGTTCTGAAGGTTGTCCAGATCATACGCTTTATTGCGATCAATGCCGTGGTTTAATAGATGATGTGGGCAAAGAAGATAGCCATTTATATTATGTTGGTGCAGAAACTAAGCAATGCAAGAATTGCCGTAAATACTGCAATTATTGCGATGAACCAATCCATGATATTGAAGAAAACCCAAGTACTAAATATTGTGAAGATTGTCGTAAACATTGCGAATATTGCGATAGAGAAATAACAGATCAGAATGATACTGATTCTAAATATTGTGAAAATTGCCGTAAAGAATGTCAAGAATGTGGAGATGAGATAGCAGACCAAGAGGATTACCCAGAGTCTGATCATTGTGAAAATTGCCGTAAGCTTTGTGAAAATTGTGGAAAAGAAGTTTACGATCAGCACGATACCAATTCAGATCTTTGCAGAAATTGTCGTCCAAAGTGCGAAGATTGCAATGAAGATATTGAAGACCACGAGGATTGGCCAGATTCTGTATATTGCCAACATCATAGGAAATATTGTCAAGATTGTGGCCATTCTATTGAAGACCAGGAAGATTACCCAGATTATGATTATTGTGAAGAGCACAGAAGATGTTGTAATGATTGTTATGATGAGCTTTCAGAAGATGAAAGAGATGCTCTTCCATATGGCCCAGATCTTTGTGAATACCACAGAAAAGATTGTGAAACGTGTGGTGACGCTATTTCAGATCAGGACTATACTGATTCAAAGTATTGCGAAAGCCACCGAAAGAATTGCATAGATTGCGATGAAGAGATCAAAGACATAGATAATGGTAGCTACGCAAAAGCTTCTGAACATGAAGATAAGTATGGCAATCCTTTAAGTGATTATTGTGAAAATTGTCGCCACCGTTGTAGAATTTGCAATAACAACATTGATGATTATGATGAGCAGCTTAAAGAGCACGAGGATGAGCAAAAGCCAACTGTGCCTATCAACAAAGCATTAGAAATTTACAACCATCCAAGTGACAAAAGCTCATTGCAATATTATGATACAATGAACAAAGAATATTTCAATAATAACAAAAACCCAATAAAAGACTGGTATAATCTGTGTGAAGATTGTAGAGATTATATAAAAATCGATTGGAAGAAATAAAATATGGATTCTAGTGATAACATAAAGCTTGCGGTATCAGTTCTTACGGCAGTTATGTCTGGACAAGATGATGTAGTTTATGATATTATAGAAGAAAATAATATAATAGATGTTGTGTCTGCTCTTGTTGGGGTAAGTTTTTCATCTTTATCGTCATTGTCAATTGTAACAGGAATTCCTGTTGATGTTTATCTTCAACAGCTTGGAAGAATCGCTATCACACAATAAATTTATGCCAGAACTAGATTTTGAATTGCCTGAGGGTGTTACTCTCAATAATGTAACAAACGTTGAAATTGCCTCTGATATAGGCAATATGATAAGAAAAATTTCTTGTCCAAATTGCGATTTTAATATAAGAGCTATTGTTATTGAAAATTTTGGTAGATACTCTGGTAAAATTGTAGTTGGAGATAAGAATGAAATCTGGCAAGGCAAATTAGCCTCTAACCCAGAAAAAAGCAAAAAACAAATTTTAGAAATCTTTAATAAAAAAGTTAAAGACCATTTAGATAAGTGCAAAACAAAGGTTTAAAAACATGCACAAATACTCAAAAACACCAGATAAAGGTACTATACTAGTTTCTGAAAAGGTGAAGAAAGAAGATTCTTCACAAGATCAGAAGGTTGAAGATGCCGACAACAAAGAATAATCAGGCAAGAATTCTGCTCTATGATATTGAAACTGCTCCAAATTTAATTCATACATGGGGTGTTTATGAGCAAACAGCTTTGGAAGTTGTAAGGCCATGGTACATATTATGCTTTGCATATAAATGGCTTGATGAGCCAACAACAAAAGTAGTCGCATTAACAGATTTTGAAAAAGATTATAAAAAAGATCCTGAAAATGATTACCAAGTTGTAAAAACACTTCATAACCTTTTTAATGAAGCTGATATAATTATTGCTCATAATGGAAATAACTTTGATCAAAAAAAGGTAAGTGCAAGATTTTTAGTACATGGTTTTGACCCTCCTATAAATTATAGACAAATTGACACTTTGAAAGAAGCACGTAAGCATTTCAAATTTGATTCTAACAAATTAAATGATCTCGGAACAATTTTAGGAATTGGGCAAAAAGTACAAACAGGCGGTTATCAGCTTTGGAAAGATTGTATGGCTGGTAATCAAACTGCTTGGAATAAGATGAAAAAGTATAATAAGCAAGACGTTGTTTTGCTTGAAGAGGTTTATAAAAAACTTCTCCCATGGATATCTAACCACCCTAATGTTTCTACATTAAATGGCATAATGGATGGATGCCCAAAATGCGGTTCTAAAAAATTGCAAAAACGTGGAATTAAGCATAATAAAACTACTGCTTATCAAACATATCAATGCCAAACATGCCGTGGATATTGCAGAGATAGAATTTGTATTAAAAGCCAAACGCCTGTATACGTTAATTAGTGTTGAATATATCAGCTCAATAGTGTAATAACACTCTTTAAATAAAAATAAGAGGGGGCACACCAATTTGAGGAAATATGACACTTAACAATATATATTGTGATTATATTGATTGCAAAAATCCTAATTCAACGTCTTGGAATTGGTTAACAGCCTCAAATGGTTTAGATGAGCTTGTTTTTTGTTCACAAAAACATCATGATTTGTGGATGGAAAAGAATGCTGGCAATTTTTGGGATATTAAAGGCCTTGGAACTGATGATGTTCGATATGGACCTAAAACTATAAAAACAGAAGATAATGGTAAAATAGAATATAATTGTAAGTTTTCTCCTTATATTATTGAAGAAAACAAACAAGCAATTATTCAATCCCTGATGCTTCAATTCCAGGGGTATAATCTTAATCCTGTTATTGTTTCTCCGCAAGATAGCAATAATTTTGTTATTACTCTTGACAAAGAAGATTTATCAATAAATGATATCAAGGATAAAATTTTAAATAATTATTTTATAGAAAGTGCATCTACAAGATCCGAAGCAAAGACTGTTCGTAATCTTCACGTAGATTTAAATAAAAATGCTTCTATTAATGATATAACTAGTAATATCATTGCTTTAACAAAAGCAAATAAAAAAAGTGATGCTAACCACGTTAAGGTTGAATGGGTACCTTTAGAAGACGTTCATAGAATTAGAGAATTTGATCGTCTTGACCCAATTTATGATACTGGTAATAGTCGTTCAACAGTAGACAATATTAAAAGCTCACTTCTGAAAAATGGTTTTATCAACCCATTAAAAGTTAGCTATAATATGAATGACAGATATGCATATCTTGGTGAAGGAAACCATAGAATTATAGCTGCAAAAGAACTTGGCCTTACACATGTTCCAGTAACTGTTTATAGATATGGTGAATCTAATAATCATGGTTATAAAGGCAGAGGCTGGGCAAAACAATTTCCTGGAGTAGAACCTGATCAATTTGGTTATGTCCCAGGAAACATGACTCCAACTCAAATTGGCCTTACTCACCCATCAAATGTAAGAACTGCTTCTTTAAGAACTGCTATTCCGTATCATGTTTCCCCAGTTGAGCATAGAGAATCTATTGAAGAAAATGGTTTATTGCCAGGAACTGAAGAATCAAATAAATGGCCATCTAGTATAGAACCATTAGTTTATATGTCTCCTACTGATAAAGATGCAGATCTTTGGGGTTATCAAATAGGTAATGAAAGACATAGCCAAGAAATTAAATCACGACATGAAATGGATAGATGGAATTCTGATGATCCAATTGGGTATCCAGATCTAGAAGATATAGATTTAGAACGACAAGATGCAGATAGTTTTGATCTTTGGCATGTTAATACAGAAGGTCTTCCGGTAGAAAAACGTAAAACTGACATGGGTGTTGACGAAATAGTTTACAAAGGTCATATCACACCTGATAGGATTACTCATATTAAGCAATTCTGGGCATCTGTAAATGGTCAAGGGTATGATGCTCCAGTAGATAGCAATCTACATGCTCCTGGTGCACAAGATCCTGAAGGCGCTCAATATATAATTGATCAAGCAAATATTACTGGGCCTCAGGTCGAAGCTTCTATCAAAGAAGCTCTTCCGTACCATGTATCTCCTGCTCATAATCGTGAATCAATTGAACAAGAAGGTTTGAAAACTTTCGGTATTGAACACCACAATTGGTACATCGATCCTGGCGCAAATGTATATATGTCTCCAACTGATGAAGACAAAGAAATATGGGCACATCATATTCAACATACTTATGAAAGAAGTGGAAGGCCAGCTCCGCAAGAATTTGATTTATACCATGTAGATTTAGATAATTTTCATAGTGATAGACCTGGTTTTACCGATATAGGTAAAGAAGAAATTGTTTCCAAAGCTCCTATCCCACCTGAGCGCATAACTCACATAGAAAGATTTACGCCAAAGAAAAAGAATTGGTAATTATGAAAAAATTAGCATTCTTAATAGCTTCATCACTTACTATTTTATTTATTATAATTGCAATATTTAGTGATTGGTTTGCGAATAGAATTATAATAGATTTTTGGCCTCTTGATTCATCTAGGGTTGGACCAAATCTTGTTGCTTCATTTGTTCAATGGATAATAGTTGTTATCGTAGCATCATTTATTTATCCTCCACTTCGCTATTGGATAGAAGCAGAATTAAACAAATTACACGATAAATTAGATAGAAATGCAAATTTATCACATCATATTATTAAACATCATCCCGACATACCAAATTTGACAGAAGGACCTGACAATGACTGAAAAGATTACTCCAGCACATGATCAAACAGAGAATCACTCTTACATTGTACATTACCCAGCCCACGGTCCAAGGAAGGATGATCCCCATTACAAAGATTTTAATGCATACCATGAGAGAACCAGGCCAACTGCTCGATGCTACATTGGGGACCACGTTGGGTTTAGTGACTGTAAGGATGAAAAAGGTAATCCAGTTCCTGCGCCAGAAGATCCAAAAGCTAAGCAAGAAGGACTAGAACTTCATCATACACATATCGAATTTGCTTTGACAAATGGTGTGTCTCTTAAAGCATTAGAAAAAGATTATCCAGGTGTATCTGACCCAGATAAAGTTGGTGCATGGGTAGAGAGTGGAGATAACTTCCGTTGGCTCTGTACGTATCATCATAGAGCTGCCGGTGGTGCTCATACAGCTACTCATTCTGATTGGGAGGGTAGCCAGTATATCCAAGGATTATTAAGTCCAAATGCATAAAGAATCTGGATATGACAAAATAACTGGAGAATGGTACCCAGAAGAATGGGGCAATTCATCTTTTGATATTAGAACAAAATTATATCCGCCTGCGATTTTTAAAAACAATAGCGATTGGCACGATTATGAAAAAAATAATCGTGAAGATGTAACTAAAGCTATGCACAATCTTTATCCAGATCCATCACAAAAATCTGTAAGCATAGGTAATGGGCATGAATTACAGGCAAGAATATTTAAAAATAATGATGGAATAGAATCTCAATATATAATTTATGGTATTGGGAAAACAGAAAAAGAAGCACATTCTCAAGCAGATAAATATTTAAATTATCATTTAAATAAATTTGGAATCAACCATAAGGATATTGAAATAAAAAATGATAAAGGAAATATGACTTTGCCAATTGATTCTCGTTTTAATGATGATGGTGAATATGATATTGATAATTACACTCATCCTGATGATTATAAAATGAGAGATTTTCGCAATAAAAACAAAAAACCTAGTGACCCAGGTTGGCAAATTGTAACTAGGGATATAAAACCATTAATAGATAATAATGGCAAACATATTGGTTATTCTTGGCAACAATCACATTATAATTATAAATATGAGGATTATTTAAATAACATAGATGATTTATATTCACAAGCTAAAAAAGATATTGAAAGTGTCCACAAAGATTTATACGATATAAATTCTTCTAAAAATAATAAATTTGCTAGCTACAATAAAATAACTGGTGAATGGGAACCAGAAGAGTGGGGTACTCATTATTCAGATTGGAATGATAGAGATCATTTTTATTATCCACCATTATTACATAAAACATACGAAGATAGAGAAAATTTTGCTGAAGAACACCGTGGAGGCTCTTGGGATGAAGCTTGGGATAATTTTTACCCTCGTCCAGATCAGCATAGTGCTAATATAGGTAATGGTCATAAATTACAAGCAATGATATGGAAAGGCTACCCAAACGAAATACATAATTTATATACTATAACCGGCATATCAAAAACAGAAGAAGAAGCTAATGCTCAGGCAGATAAATATATAAATTATCATATAAACAAATTTGGAATTCCTAAAAACGAAATAGAGCGTAGGGATTATAGTGATACAGATTATAATTTTACTAATTTTTACGATACGTCAAATGGTCTTATAGATCCTGATTCTTCCCATTTACATGCAGAAAGGTATGTTAAACCATTATATGATAATGATGCTAATATTTTAGGATATAGTTGGCAACAAGAACATATAATACCAGTTCATGCTTATAGTCTTTTAGGTCGTGAAAAAGGCTTTGAAAAAGCTAGAAAAGATATCGAAAATGTCCACAAAAATCTTTACGATATGAATAACAATACTAAAACAGCAAAAGTTTATTCTTTTGATGAAAACGGTAATATAAAGATTGCAGATAGGTTATCACCAAAAGAGCTTGGGCCAGAGTTTTCTGGGGTAGATGCTCCAAACCAAACAGTTGGTGAAGATGTTGATAACCAACCACAAGAAGTTTCTGAGACAATACCTGGAAATAGTTTCTTTACGCATGATACACTTGCTTCAAGGTTGTTTTTAGCTGAAATAGAAGACACAAACTATGAAGGTGTAGGTTCTGTTTTTGGTGAAGGCATGGGTCCACAAGATCTTTCTAATAATGTTGCAGATGTTGAAGAAGGACCAAAAGGACCAAAAGGCACCGAACAAAGCACAACCCAGCTTCCAGCTTCATTACAAGGGCAGGCTGTACTTCCAGATGTAACATCTTGGTTTACTTCATCAAAATACGATGACTCTGAATATGATTCATATACAGAAGATGATGATTCTGATGATGACGATGAAGATGATTACGACGATAATTATAGTTGGTAACAAACAAATAAGGAGAAATAATGGCTGAAGCCAGAAAGACAACAAACACTGCAAAAACAATTGCACCAAAAAAAGAAAACACAGTACCTACACCAGTTCCGCCAGTCACTTGGTCAAATATTCCAGCTGACATTGCTTATGTCGTTGCTGTTGCTTTATTTATCATCGGTGTTCTTACATCAGCTGGTGTCGTTATACCTAATTCAGTTTCGCACAACATTCAAGTTTGGGCTGGCGTAGCTACCCAGGTTGCTGGTGTTGTTACTGCTTTAATTAATAACATTGCTATGAAGTCTGTGCAAAAAACAATCATTAAGGCTAACGGTCAAATCCCAGCCGGTACAAAACTAAGGTAATAACTATGTACAGTTTATCAGCCAAGGATCAAGAGCTATTAAAAGCATTAAAGAAGAATGTAGCTAATATTGCTGTGTTCTATCACCAATCACATGGTTATCATTGGAATCTTGTAGGTACAGATTTTCAAGAATATCACGCATTATTTGAAACTATTTATTTAGATGTTTATGATTCTCTTGATCCTATGGCTGAGAACTGTCGTAAGATTGGTGGGTTAGCTCCATTTACCCTCAAAGAGTTTTTAGAGTTAACATCATTGAAAGAACGTGACGTTAATAAGTTTGATGCAAAGACATTAACTGAAAATCTTTACGAAGATAATAAAATTGTCCTGGAAGATCTGGTACAATTGTTCACAAAAGCAAACGAGCAGAATGAACAAGGTGTCGCTAACTTCGTTGCAGAAAGAATTGACATGCATCAGAAGTGGCAATGGCAGCTAGGTTCTTCTCTAGGAAAAGTAAACGTTACGGAGGGATAATGCCTAAGACAGTTACAATTAAGATCACCTACGACAATCAAGAGGGCAATGAACTTCCTCTACAGGAGATTAAGGAGACTATTGATGGTCTTCGAAACTCTCTTCTGAGTCAAGTTAGTGGACTTAAGGTAAATATTATTGAGAAGTAGGTAAAATACCTAGATTTCATGCTATAGTATCTCTGTAGCAAGAAATGCCAGTATAGCTCAGTTGGTAGAGCGCCACTCTTGTAAAGTGGAGGTTTCCTCGGTTCGAGTCCGAGTGCTGGCTCTATGGAATGTTTAAATTGTAAAAAAGAAACAAATAATCCAAAATTTTGTTCTAGATCTTATTCTACAAAAAGAAACAATTCTTTACACCCAAAAAGAGTTAAACTAGATAAAAATAAAATTACTCAGTGTGTTATTTGTGATAATAAAACTTATAAAGGTTCTAATGTATGTTCTAGTTTTTGTAGAGGCATTAAAAAAATATTAGATGAAAAAGCTGGAACTAGAATATTAAAGAATACTAGACTTGCAACAGAAGGTAACACTTGCTCAATATGTAAAGGGACTGAGTGGCAAGGAAAACCAATGCCATTAATTCTTGATCATATAGATGGCAATTCATATAATAACTCTTGGGAAAATGTTCGTTTAGTCTGCGGTAATTGTGATATGCTTCTAGAAACATATAAAGGAAAGAATAGAGGTAATGGAAGGGCATATCGAAAAAAAAGATATGCTGAAGGTAAATCTTATTAACAATAAACATTCCCGAGTAGCACAATTGGCAGTTGCGCCTGACTGTTAATCAGGATGTTGTAGGTTCGAGTCCTACCTCGGGAGCTTTATAAACATAGTGGAAAGATAAAAGTATGACATTTGATGAGTGGTTGAAATTTGGAATTGATAATGGGTATTGCACAGATCAATTTTGTAATACGCATGATGGTGGACCTATGCATGAAAGCGAAGAGCTTGCTTGGGAACGTGGAGATGATCCTTGTATTCATATGGTTCGTCTTGGCTCTTATGATGATTGGGATATTGGAGAAACAGAGTAATATTTATGATATGTTAATCAAGTAACGGGTTGTGGCGCAGCTTGGTAATGTAATTCATACTTGAAAACAAAAAAGTAATAGGAGGGTTTATAAGTATGAATAAAATTACTTCAATTCAAGAAACGTGCAAAAGCAAAGATTGCAACAACACATTCACAAGATATCAGTACCAGATCAAAAAAGGCACAGGTTTGTTTTGTTCTCAGCAATGTGCAGCTATAACAAACAACCCAATTAGATCACAAAAAAAGAACTTTACTGATTTATGTATTTATTGTAAAGAAAACAATAAAGTAAAAAAATCAGCATATTGTAGACCATGTTTAAATATTAAAGAAAGAACTAGACTATTTGGTTTAACAATAGATGATTTTCATGATATGATGAAGAATCAGAACAACAAATGCTCTATCTGCAAGACAGATAAATGTTCTACTGGAAGAAACTTTGCAATTGATCATGATCATGTAACAGGTAATGTAAGAGGATTACTTTGTTGTGGTTGCAATATTAGACTTGGTTGGTATGAAAACAACAAATTAGAAATAGAAAATTATTTACGGGTTGTAGATCAGTAGGTAGATCGCATGCTTTGGGAGCATGAGGCCGAGAGTTCGAGTCTCTCCAACCCGACTATGGTAGGTAATGCCGATCTATATAGTAGATCAACCTGGAGTGGCTATCAGGACCTATCTAAATGTGGCCGTAGCTCAATTGGTAGAGCACTCGGATGTGGCCCGAGCGGTTGTGGGTTCAAGTCCCATCGGTCACCCCAAGGAAGTGTATGCAAGTGGCTAAAGCAGGCAGTCTGTAAAACTGTTCTCTCAGAGTTCGTAGGTTCGAATCCTACCGCTTCCACTATAATTTTAGGATACGTGCCAGAGTGGACTAATGGACTGGTCTTGAAAACCAGCGTTGTGAAAGCAACCGTGTGTTCGAATCACACCGTATCCGCAAAATAATAATTTTGGAGCGTAAGGTAAGCTGGTAGCATCCGAAGAGCTTATATCTCTTTATTAGGTGAGTTCGATCCTCACACGCTCCACTTTATGTAATTTGTTTATAGATTGGTCATAGTAATATGAGTGATAATGTACAACCACATGAACTTAATTATAAGCATGGACATTGCGATGCTTTTGCATGGGCAGTTCATCATATAACAAATTGGCCAATAGTTAAATTTGCTTCAAGTAATTTTGATGATGCTCAGCATTGGACTTGTGAAATCCCTAATGAAAAATGGTATGACGGTGTAAGACATTTTGATGTTGATGGGCCTCAAGATAGTGAAAATATACGTAATTATTACCAAAAATTTTTAAAATATTTGGAAGGTTTTGAAGAAGAAGATCCAGACCCAGAATTTGATTATTACCCTTCTGATGTTCATGAATTAGAAAAATATAATTCTGATGAAAAACAAGGCGACTATAGTACAAAAAACATGGGGAAAATGGTTGTTCCTTACGCAAGACAAAAGCTCAGAGAGCATGGGTTTAACTTTTAAGGCCAACAATGTATTTATTATGCTTCTAGAATCGTCTTAGTTGATGAAACTAGAAGCATTTTTCTGTTTCTATGCCCAGCGCCTTCAATGGCAGATTACACCTAACCTAAGGAGATAAAATGTCTTCCATGTTCGATTTTGATGATTCACAAGAGATCGTTTTCCAGGCTAAGACAGCAGGTAAGTCACTTATCGCTGCTAAGTATGATGCCCTCCAGGTTACTGGTGATTTCCTTTTCAACGCTCACACAGATGGTGAATTTGCCCAACGTTGTGAGATGGTAGATGATCAGATTTCTAAAATTGCTTTTTCACGCCTTGCCAATGTATCAGATTCAAAGACAAAGCTTGTAAAAGCCCTTCACACTGAATGGTCACTTCGTCATGCTAAGTGCGAGGATTGTAATTGTGGCAAGAATCGTAAGTTTGCAAAGTCAACTTGTGAAAAGTGCGCTGATGGTGAGCTAGACTCAGATTCACCACTTTGCAAAGCTTGCAGAAGCAAGAATGCTTCTCGCCATGAATCTTCTGAAATGTATCTTACCCCACTTGGTGATCTTATCGCAGGAGGAATGGCTGCTACTTCTTATGGCATACAAAAATTAATTGACAGAAAAAATAAAAATAAAAATTACGATGATTATTCAAATGATGAAGATGGTTCATCGTTTGGTAAAGGTCATGTTGAAAACATAAGACCAGAAAGTAATCCTTATGATTGGAAGGAAGAAGACCATAAGGATGTTCAAAAAGGTAAGCGACCATTTGATTGGGAACGTGATGCTTCACGCAAATTAGCATCTGAATGGGATTATGGTGGTTACCACGGTGGTGAACGGTCTTCTTGCAAAAATTGTAATCAAAGAATTGACTGGAACCCATACGATAAGTACTGGGAGAGCGGTGTAATTTTTGGTCAAAAAGATGGCCAATGCCCAGATGGGTCATTTCATACTCCTATGGAAGACGAGCAGGGGCACACATCTTCACGTACAGCTAACAAGTACATTGAGAAGCGTGGCGATTCCTGGGTTATTCTTCAAAAGGGAACAGGAAAAGTCCTTTCTCACCATGATTCAAAAGAAAAAGCTGAGGCATCTTTTCGTGCTATGATGCAAAGCAAGCATGGTTCTACTTGGGTCACTGCTCACATGGCTGATGGTGATTATTGCCCTAATTGTGATGGTGCTGGCTGTGGAGCATGTGGTTCTTGTGGACAATGTGGTGGAGAACTAGACCCATATGGTGACCATTACGGTTCAATTGGTTGCCCAGCTTACAATCATAATATGAGCGATGTAATGCGCCATGATCAAGGCCACGATGATTGGCATGCTATGTATGGTGACTCACCTTGCACATCAGAAGAAGATTGTGCTGCTAAAGCTTCACGTTATGACAATATGGATAATATGCGTGAAAATGGTGAGCCAGAAGCAGAAACACAACTCCACGATGATCTTCACGAAGATTGGCACCGTCAGCATGGAGACACACCTTGTACATCTGTAGAAGATTGCAAGCGTAAGTCTCGTAATTACAGAAATTCGTAAACATGGAAAAAGCTATTTGCTGGCATTGTGGTGACAGCATTTACCCAAATGATAATGAAGACTGGGTTGATAGTCGTGGAACAACATATTGCCCTGGTCAACAGGATGATGTTCATGTTCCAAGGACAAGAGATATTATTCTTGACGACCTTTATAAAAGAATGGGTTGGGAAAGAAAAAATAAAAAAGAATCTTCAACATCTTATTGTGCCGGTTGCCATAGTTCTTTTCCTTCATCGCAAGGGTACCCACATACACAAAGTGGCGATACTTTAATATATTGTCCAAGATGCTCTGATAATGGAGAAATTCTTGGAGAAGAAAATGGTTTTTCTGTTTCTGCAAGGGTTTATAAAGCTGCTCCATCTATAGATTTAGAATGTGATCAATGTGGAGAAGAATTAGATCCTGGTGATGACGACGAAACAGATTTTTTTGGTGGCGTTGGAGAAACTTGTCCTAATTGTAATAAAGGTAAATTAAAAATTGCAAAAAGCCCTGGCATGACTACGCAAGATACTTATGAAGATGCTAGCATGCTTCAAGCAAACGATCAGTCTGCATTAACCCCAGATGTTGCAGAAGATTTGCACACAATAATAAATGCTCCAAGATCATTTAGACCACCAAGAAATATGACAAGAGAACAAGTTAATGGTCTTGATAGTAATGGCGATGGTATTTATCCTAGATCTCATAAACATGCTTCATACGAAAGTTTGAAAAATCATCTCATTAATCATCATGGATTTAGAAACAATTGGCTTCAAGGTTATAATGAAAAAGACCTTTTAAAAGTTTATGATGAAGCTCATAAACATGGAGCTTATGCATGCGATCATGACCACCCAGTTGCAGATTATGAACATGGTACAATGGTATCAAGTCATAAAATAGAATGGTAACTGTTAATATTGCTAGAAATAGATATAAGAAGTGCAATCAAAATAATGAATAGATTCATTGCATTGATTAACCAATTTGGTATAGATTTTATTTAAGGAGAAATAATCATGGATAACTACACAACAGAAGACTTTAGTGCCGGTGATGTTGCTGCAGACTTTGCCCTTCCAGGTTCACCAATGCCATATGATTACATGAACACTGTACAAAATGACGCTCAACAAAATCGTCAAACTGTAGACGATTCTCGTGCTGCTTGGGCTGCTGAAATTGATCGTGATAACTACAGCAATAAGCATGAAAATCCATATGAAAACCCAGCTCAGCAAACTGCTCCATATATGAGAACTGCTGCTCAAGCTTCAGGTTTTCGTAAGCGTCAAGCTCGAAAAGATATTCAGATGGTCGTTGTTGCTTCTACAAAATCTCCAACAATTGCTGGTGCAAAAGTTATTTTTGCTAATAAAAAAGGTAACAAAGTACAGGGTTCTGTCCTTGTAGTTGGAGAAAAAGAATTCTGTGTAGTCTGGGAGGACCGCAAGGCCTCAATGGAGAAGAAGAGTGATTATCAACTGGTTTTCAAAAACCCAACGAATTAACAAAACGGAAGAAATTCCAAAAAAAGAATATGCAAATATTTGCGGTATAGTTGACATTGTTGAGTTCAAAACAACGCCAAAAGAAATTACTGGAGTTTTATTAGATTCCGAGGGCCGTGAATTTGAATTTAAAGTAAGACCAGATGGTGATCTTATTTACCTTAACGGTTTAAAAGAAGATTTACCATTTGTATGGCAAATTTGCGTAGATTATTTAAAAAAATATTACGGTAAGAATGAATTTGATTCTATCAAAAATTATATAAAAACGACAAACTTAAAAATTCAACAATTATATTCAATAATTGAAGAATTAAAAGAAGAAGTTGCAGAAATTGAAGTTCCAGAAATTATTTCTCAAGTTCAAGCACCACCAGTAATAGAAAAACCAGTTATAACATCTGAACAACAATTTGATAAAATGTTTGATGGTATTATTAAACCACAAGAATCTTCAAAAGATTTTTCCGACGAAGACCTTGCTAATCATGCGTTAAAGGTCCTTAGCGGAGAATTCAAATTTAACGCTGAGGTCTAAATAGGAGAAATATTATGCAATTTGCTTCAGGAGTAGGACAAGGTGCCTACATAGCAGGAATACCAGCAAATGGATATAGTGGATACGGAGCTACTTACAATTTTATTAATGTCAATGCGCCAAACTCTACATTGACTGTTGGTAGCGGTTCTTTCCCACAAAGAACTTTTAAACAGGGTAACGTTGTCCCTGGAATGTTCCTTAATTATACTGCTGGAACAAATCCTCAGTGGATCTACAGCACTTCTTGCAGGTTCTCTCTTGGATCAGGAACTGGCGGTAATGATATTGGCTCTATTACCATCAACCTGAATCCAGAACCAAGTTGGGTAGGAACCGCATCTGTCCAGCTTCAAGGATCTTTTAAAAGATTTGCTTCTGATGCTAATGACTGGATTAGTATTGGCAGCCCTCTAGTAGTAAGCGTTTCAGATAAAGATTCAATTCTTCAAGTAACATCTGACTATATGGTTCCTTCATACCGCCTTCAAGCTACTTTAACTTCTACAACAGCTAATGATGGTGGAATTATTGATTGGTCAGTAGCAAACATGTTTGTAGACCTTTCTGCTGAGCGCATGGCTGCTAATGCCAACGCTGTCAATGGTCGCCTTGGTCAACCAAACCTTGTTGTTAACTCTAGCAAGCCATTTGGTAGAGAAACAAGCTGGGTTGGTAATACTGGTAATACTGGCTATAACCAGACAGAAATTGAAGAGATGTTTACTCCAGGGGGTCAAATGTAATGGCAGATCGTCAGCAAAATATTAGACAATCAGCAAAAAGAAAATTAGCAACAAATTGGACTCTTTCAGGTAATACAATAGAAGGTGGAATCCACATTTCTGGAGCTCCTTCATTGTGCGGTAATTGTGGATCAGAAGTCCCACCGTATGCTGAAGGGTATTGCCCAAGTTGCAATCACTAATAAGAAAGTAGACCATGGCTAATAACGGCGAGGGCTTGACCCTACCAAGGGAACCTATTCGCAAAGCAGCTGCATCAAGAGCTGCTGCTAAAAAGCTCATTCTTCCTGGATCTTTTAAACAAGATGTGATGAATCAGCAATCTTCTGAATCAAGAGCTAGAAAACGCCTTGATGGTAGAACTGCATCTTCTCAATTTGATGAGCAATCTGCTCGCAATATGGAAGGTATGGGCAGACGTACAGGTGCTGCTATGGGAACCGATGCTCAATGGGCATGGCCTAAGCTCCACGATCCTTTCGAGTATTGGCGTGAGCGTACTTGGTGGTTCAACATGGAGGACCCCGACGAGCAGATTCAGAAGATTCGTGACTGGACTCGTCTTATGTACACGACTCACTATCTCGTACCTTCGCTTATTGATATCTATACTCGTTTTCCACTTCTAGATATTGAATTCACTCACCAAGACCCAAAAATTGCTGATTTTTATCAAGAACTTTTCTTTGATGGTCTTGATTATGACGAATTCCTTTTTGACCTTGGCCGTGAGCATTGGACCGTAGGTGAAGCTTTTGCTATGGGTTCTTGGCACGATGGTATTGGTGCCTGGGAAGATGACGAGATTATTAACCCAAATGACGTTATTGTAGCTAAGAATAGAGCACTTAGAACTTATCAGTATCACATCAAGGTGCCTGATGAAATCAAGAAGCTTATTGATACTCGTGATCCTGCTCCAGAGTATGCAGCACTTATGCAACTTTACCCAGATGTTGTAGCCTGGGCACGACAGGATAAAGAAATTCCTGTTTCTGATGTTCTTATGAAACAGATTAAATTTAAATGTGTTGTTGGGTCTACTGATATCATGACTCCATCTGGTCCAATTAAAGCTCAGGACCTTGCTGTTGGCGATGAAGTTCTTGCATGGGATGAGACTGCCAATAAGATTGTACATAGCACTGTAAGTCATCAGGGGATAAACGATCCAGAGCCAATTTATTGGATTACAACAAAACAAGGTAGAAGGATTGGTGTTAACTCAGAGCACCCATTTCTTACTGAAAATGGTTGGGTCGAAGCTTCTGATCTTACTATTGGAACAAACCTTTTGGTTGGACACAATTATTCTAATAAAGAAAACAACAATGAAGAAAAAGACATTGCTAGATTCCTTGGAATGATGGTTGGCGATGGTAGTTATGGGCATAAGACAATTATGTTCCATAATGAAGATCAAGAAAATATTGATTGGATGAATAAGTTTGTTGCTTCCTATGGTTGCAAGCTTTCACAAGCTGGATCTACAAAAATTTCATGGATTGTTTCTCAGGGAGAAAAAACTAAAAATCCAAATCTAATCAAACAACTACTTGTAGATTGTGGAGTTAGAGGACAAACAACGCACACAAAGAGAGTCCCTGCATTTGTTTGGGAAGGTGGAAAAGAATTTTGGTCAGAATTCCTAGCAGGATATTTTGACACAGATGGCCACGTAGATTCAAACGGCATGGTTGTTTGGACAAGTATGAATCGTCCTTTGCTTGAAGATTGTCAAATACTTCTTTCTTTCTTAGGCGTAGAGTCAAGAATCTATGATGTTCCAAAATATGATTATGCTCCAGATTCTGGCTATGGTTATCGCTTAATAGTTGGCAAAAAAGAGTCAAAGTCTATTCTCGCTAGCTTTGTTAAACCCCTTTGCAATAGAAAAGCCATTCCAGATGAAATTCCGGTTAAAAATACTCGTCCATCCAACTTCCCCTATGATTCAATTATAAAAATTGAGCTAGGACAAGATGAAGAAACTATGGCAATTGGTATTGCCGACTATCACACCCACATAACTGCTGGGTTAGTAACGCACAATACTAACCCATGGTCAGAACACGGTAGCCCAATTCTTCTTCGTGCTTTCCGTATGCTTATGCTTGAAGAATCGCTTAATGCTGCTCAAGACGCTATTGCTGATAGGTTATATTCACCACTTATTCTTGCTACCCTTGGTCTTCCAGACGTAGACGAGGATGGACCCTGGATTCCTGACGCTACTGAGCTTCAACAACTTCGTGATGACCTAGCACTTGCTATCAATTCAGACTTCCGTTTGATGACTTATCACCATGGACTTGATATTAAGAATGCATTCGGTAGAGAAGCTATGCCTCGTCTTGACCAGGACTTCTTACGTGTTGAGTCTAAGGTTATGCAAGTGTTCGGTATTGGTGCTGAACTTCTGCAAGGTGGTAAGAGCGGTGCCCCATATGCCTCTGGTGCCCTTAACCGTGAGCTTATTACTAACATGCTCACAACATACCAGAAGAAGATTGCAAGATTTGTTCAAGAACGTATGCGTCCTGTTGCTGAACGTCAAGGACATTATGAATATCGTAAAGTTGGCAATGCTCGAATTCCTGTCATGGAAACAGTTCTTCTTGTAAATGAAGAAACTGGAGAAGAGTACGTAGAAGAGCGTCCAAAACTTGCCATCCCTGATGTTCAGTTTAAATCTATGAACTTAAGAGATGAGCAGGTAGAGCGTCAATTTGTTATGGAGCTTGCTGGTCAAGGTTTTCCTGTTTCTCTTAAAACTATGGCTATCAATATTCCTATTGAATTTAAAGATGAAATTGAAGCTAAGACAGAAGAAAAACTTCAAACTGTTGTTGCTGAGCAAAGGTTTAAAAAAGATCTCTTTGAGCGTCTTATTGCTCTTGAACTTCCTATTCCTCCTGAATACTATCAAGAGTTCATGGCATACAATATGCAGCAAGAAAATCCTGAAATGATTGCACAAATGTCACCACAAGGCATTGCTGACATAACATCACAACCATCAGCACCTAATATTCTTACTCCTGGTACGCAAGCTGATGCAGATAGCATGGTAGGCCCGTTCCTTATGCCAGGTATGATTCCACCGCAGCGCCCAGCAGAATCTGATGATCAAAAGAAATCACAACCTAAGAAGCCAACGAAAAAGAAAACAGATACAAAGAAAACAAAGAAATCTTCTGTAACTGGTTCTTCATATGAATATGATGATGATTTTAACAATGGCGATTATGATTTTGATATCTACGATAATCCAGTTGAATGCTCTTCCTGTGATTGGTTAGGCGATTATGATGATCTTGATAAAGATTCACTCGTTGGGAAAACTTTAAATAATCCATGCCCTAATTGTGGAGAAAGAAATTCTGTTGATTTTAAAACCGCCTCTACAAAAACTGCATCTAATAATGATGGTTATGTAGCTGAATATGGTGGTCGTATGTATTTTGGTGTTCCTAAAGAGCAGCAACTTCGTCGTAAAATGACAATAATAAAAGGTATGAAAATTGTTACAGATAGCCAATACGAAAAGTTTAATTTAGAAGATTTTGAAGAAAATTATCGTGTTGCAAATGCAGTTGGTAGCGATAATGAAGCTGCGAATGAAGCTATGCAGCATGGTGTTGCTGATGATGGTGAAGTTGGATATGGTAACACTGGTGCTGGTTTAGATTTTCAAAATGATGAAGGAAAGATGTAATTTTTTTTATTAAGTATTATAAGGAATGATATGAGCAGACTATTAGATTCAAAACCAAGATTGTTAACAGCAAATACCAGGTCTTCTGGTATAACTTCGTTATCTACTGATATACAAAAGTATGAAGTAATAAAAGAATCAGGTACAGCTCGCAATCTTGATCGTTTAGACCTTACTGATTCAATATACGAAGATTAAAATGTTATCTGTTATATCTATCAATACTACTTTAGAAACAATTTTGATTTATGCAACTGCCACTGCGTTTGGCACATTGCTTATTTGGGTTGGAAGATCTATAGCTAAAATAGCAAAAAATCAATCAGCTATCCATGATCAAGTTATGGGAGTCCCAGAAGTTGGATACCCATCAATGCGTGATCAATTTACAGAAATACGGGAACACCTTTGTAAACAAGATAGCACACTTGAAAAACTTGAGCATGAAGTACAAGATAATTCCGGTTCATCTTTAAAAGATGCTGTAAAAATTGTAAATCGTGACGTAAATACTATGCGTACAGATGTTATGCCAGTTATTGCTAATAGTGGCAAAACACTTGAAGAATTAAGTAAAAAAATAATTGATATTGACAATCGTTTAGAACGACATTTGAATTCTGTCAATTTAAATAAACATTGAATATTTCTTTTGCAAAAAGAATGTATTTAAACTCTTTACTCAAATTTAGAGTTAGATCATTATGATAAAATTCGGCGCACCAACTCTAGAACGTAGAGGCTTCCTCAAGAAAGCTGAGGAAGTCAAAATTCATCCTATCACACTAAAGGATTTTGATTACCAGGAGCGTCCTGGCTATCTCTATGCAGTTTCTAGGGCGATATCTTCTAGGGTCAATGCTAATTACGATGGCTGGCCAGTAGGAGAACTTAAAAAGGCTTACAAAACTTTTGTAGGTCGTCCAGTTTTTGTAGAGCACAACAATAGTGATCCAAAAGAGGCTCGTGGAGTTGTGCTTGATGCTCTTTATAAAGAAACAAGACTTGCATCAGGGCACACAGATGGTTCTGTGTACTGTTTGATGGAAATCGATTCTCATACTTTTCCAAAACTTGGCCAAGCAATTATGAGTGGTCAAATTCCTGGAGTAAGCATGGGTGCTGATGTAGGCTCTACTACGTGTTCTGCATGTGGCAATAACGCTAAAACCGAACGTGACTATTGCGAACACCTTCCTTATATGAAGGGCATGAGGTTAGATATTTATAAGAACGGTTCCAGAAAAGAAGCTTTGGTTTGGGAAAATTGTCACAATCCAAATTTCTTTGAACTTAGCTGTGTTTTTGACCCAGCAGATGAGAGTGCCTGGTTCCTAGACAAGAAAATGGTTCCATATGCCTAATTTAAGGGTATCAAAGGAGATCATGCGTTTGCCAGCTGATGTTGACACAATGCGTGATGAATCTCAATGCCCTGTATGTGGTTCCGAATTTGATGGAATGCTTTGTGATTCTTGTGGTTATGAAGCTCCACCAGAAGATTTCCAAAATCCCGATACTGATAAAAAAGGTCGTGATCCACAATATGAACCGCAGCCTGCAGGTGCTGGGCCTCCACAACAACAAGAAGAGGAAGACCCAGAGCAAGCTGTTGAAGACCAAGAAGCAGATCAAGCATCTGATGTAAGTTCTGCGGAAAATGATCCTAGCACAAGAATTAATGAACTTGAGCAAGAATTACTTAAGTTAAGAGATTTGCAAAGGATGCAACAACTAGATGCTGTAACACAGCAAAGGCAAGGAGCTAATATGAGCCGGTTTGATAAAGAACTACGGCCTCGTAAAAGAGAGGCTATGGTACCTGGTGTTCAGTACGATCAAGTATCGAACATGTACCTTGATGGTCCATTAGGTCTATCATCAATGGCACCACCACCAGTGCCTTCACAATGGAAGGACGTAATGCCTGCACGCAACATTAATGTGCAAGATTTGGATGCTATGGATGTTATGGGTGGACCTGGTGACAATCGTGTTGTTGCTGAGCCTGATATTTATGCTGAGGAACAACCTATTGGTGAGCGTGCTGCTGCTAAATTTGTTCGTCAAGCTGCAAAGGGTCTTGCTGAGCGAGGTAGCGTTGAGGAAGTAGATAAGGCTATGTGGGCTGCTCACAATGCTATTAAGTCTGCTGCTAAAAATGACAAGCGAGTTTACGCTATTGACCGTAGACTAGGTATAATTTTCAAACACCTTAAGGAAGGCAAGTCTGTAAAGATTGCCAATGTTATTGACAATTTAAAGGCTGTACATGATCAATTAGAAGGCAAGCTGGCTACTAATGGTAACCAAGAGACTTCTCGTCCAACACAAGTGCAGGATCTTGACGATGTTACAGAATCTCGTCAAGAAGTTATGACACCTGATTTTATTGACAATGTAGTTGTACCTAACCTTCAGCCTAACCAACTTCAGCTTGCCGATGTTCCACCATACTACAACGATGGTGCTTCAACTGGTTTTGTACCGCAGCAAAGCGAGAACAAGACTCCTTGGCCTGGTGATGCTACAAACCCAGCTTTTGCTCCTTACCAGCCTGTTGCTAAAAGGAACAAGAAAAAGGATAATAAGAAGGATGACAAGAAGAAGTCTGATGCTGAATCAAAGCGTGAGATGGAATCTGAAGAAGAAGAAGTAGAAAGAGAAAAGACTGCTTCTAATCGTGAAGGCCTTCTGAAAGCCGTTAACCTTGTAGATCGACTTGAGCGACTTGGCATGGTTAACAGAGATGAGCGTGCTAAGCACATTGCTCAGTATGAAAAAATGTCTGCATCAAAGATTGAGGGTGTAATTATGACTCTTGACACGATGGAGCGAACCGGAGCGGTAAAAACACGCCAAACCATGCGAGTTGCTAACTCAAAGGCTAACCGTGTTCCAGAGATGGGCCGTACCACAAGAACCGCTTCGGTTTCGAAGCAAGATGTATTAAAAGACGATTACCTCATCACACTTTAATTAAAGGAGAAAAACATGCTACAGCTTAACAGCGTTGCTAATGTTGGTGTACACAGAACTTGCACACCATTGTACGAAAAGTACGAGGCTACCCCGTACAACACCTTCCTGGACCCAGCCGAGACTGGTAACATTTACTCAGGCATGGTTGTTTACCGCACAGGTGCTGACACGGTTGCTCTTTACGATGGTGCTACAAACGTAAGCACAGCCTATGCTAAGCCATTTGGCCTTGCTGCTTTCGACCGTAATGCCAACATCGATGACCTTTCACAGGTTGGTATGAACTCAGTAGCAGTATGGTTGGGTGGCTCTAATGCCTTCTTCACCATTGGTGCTCCTGCTTTCGATACAGCTGCTTCAGCTGGTTACACAGTGCCTAACAATGGTGGTCGTCAGTACCTTTACGCTGGTACTGGTACTAGCAAGAAGGGTATGCTTACCACTGACCAAGCTTCAGGTGCCGTTCCAGTTGCTGAGCTTATTGATGTTCTTGGCGCTACACAAATTGTTATCCGTCTTGTACCTATTGGCACGCTCGGCACAGTTTCTGGTAACGCTCAGTAACTTAATTTCTTAAAGGAGAAATATAATGTCTACATCACTAACTTCAAATCAGGGCGGTATTGGCCCTAGAGTAGCTCGCAAGTCAGATACTTATGTAAATGACATTGTTGAGGCTCGTAGTCGTCTGAAGGAGGCTACAGGCCGTGTTACTGCTACTCGTGAAGAGAAGCAACGTCGTCTGTCGCAGATCCTTGCTGACAAGGACAACTATATGGTCCGTTTGGGCCAGGGTATGATTGGTCCTATCCAGCTGAAGCTTCGTTACCAGGGTATGACCCGTAACGTCCTTCTTGAGGACCCACTGACCCCTGGTGTTCCAGTTGTCTATGACGTTCTGGACGAGTACGGTCAGGCTTACGTTCTGTCTGGTAATGAGGGTGAAGTTCGTGTTACCCCATTCGAAGGTAAGAAAGTTCCAGTCCGTTTGTTCCGTATCGCCACCTTCCCTCAGATTAAGAAGGAAGACCTCTGGTACTTGCGTGTTAACATCGTAGAGTATGCCCAAGACATGTCGAAGCAGGCTATCATGCAACAAGAGGATGCTCGCCTGATCACAGTTCTTGAAGCTGCTATCAATAACTACGCTGTTGACCCTAACCACGTTGTTTCACCAACCCACATCGTCAATGAGCTTTCAGGTTATGTAACTCCTGACTCGCTGTATGACCTCGTTGGTCTGATCGAAGTTCACCAGCTTGAGGCTGCTCGCCTTCTGATGAACCCAATCGACTACCGTGACCTTTACAAGTGGGACATTAACCAGACTGGTTGGGCTTTCAAGGACCGTGTTGTTGCCGGTGAGCGCATCATCCAGTTCGGTGGTTTCCAGGTTCAGCGTTCAATTGAGGTTCCTCAGGGTACGGTCTATCTGACCCCTGCTCCTGAGTTCCTCGGTGTCTTCCCTGTCATGTACTCCCTTGACGTTGAAGAGAACCACACCCCTGAGAAATTCCACAAGGGTTGGGTCATGGACGAGCTTGTTTCTGAGATCGTTCTTAACCCTCGTGGTCTTGGTAAGATCGTCAAGGCCTAGTTTTACGAGTGCGTTGCCGTTTGTGATGGGGTTAGGGATTGGCTCTAGCCCCTCACAAACACTTAGTATTTAAAGTTAGCTCAGGATACATATCGTATCCCTTGAAAGCAAAGGAAAATTAAAATGTCAAGACAAGTTACCAGAAGAAGTGACGGTGGGGAAGCTACCCCAGTTGAAGTTCCTTCTCTTGATGGAGAGTTTGTAGATCACAAGCCAGACCCACAAGATTTAGCAGCTGCAAAGTCAATTGTGCCACCAAGCGCAAAAGCCTTTTCAGATGTACAGACTGCAGAATGGATTGAAAACCTTACTGCAGCCAGAACAGTGTTCAATAGCCCCAAAGGATCGTTCTTACTTTCCCCAAATGGTTACCACGGTTCTGTACAGACCTTAGAGGGAGATTTACGAAGAGATCCTTATATTCTTCGTGCAGCCCAAAGAGGCAAGATTCGATTTTTAACAGAGGAAGAAGCTTCTGAGCGGATTCCAGAATTAACAGATGAGCCTAGCAACGTAGAAGATCATAATGATCGTATGGCTAAGCTTTTAGGACCTAATGCTTCTGAAGAAAATGGTCTTTACAAGAAGGACCTCCCAGATGAGGCAGAACCAATTGGCAAATCCCTAACTCCAGAAGAAGTCTGGAATGGGGAAGTTTCACGACGCTACTAAAGGAGAAATGATGAGCGACGAAACAACTAAGGATGTAAAAGAAGTCAAGGATTCTCCCAAGGCTTCTAAGAAAAAAGAAATAAAGGCTGAAGCTCCAGTAGAGGCTGAGGTTGTAGTTGATGAAGTCGCTCAGGATGAAGTCTCTGATGATTATGTAGAGGCCGTTCAGGAAGCTGTAGCCGATTCTGTAGATGGTTCACTTAAGTTCACTCCATCGATTGCCGTTTCTGGAATTGTAGCAAACGGATCAACATGGATAGTGACAACTACTTCAGCTAATCCTTTTAGTGCAGGCCAATCAGTTTCAATACAGGGTACAATCCCTGCTGTATTCAACGGAACATTTATAATTGCTTCGATCACAAACAATACGACTTTTGTAATTAACAACACTACACAAAATGGTGTTAGTCAAACTACAAATGGTACTGTAGAAACTGCCTATCCATATAACAACACTATAAGTGGTGCTTACAATATGTGGAATCCATGGATCACAGCTCAGAACGGTGACCTTATCAGCTGGAACACAAACGTAAACACTAAGGACTGGGCTGGGGCTATTGTCTTCCAGAACGGTCAATACAACACGACACAGAGAGGCTTCTGATGACAACATATAACGTAGCAACAGAATCTGCAGAAAAGCTTGCCATTAGAGTTAATTCTAAGGGTGGCGCTTCTGCTATGGAAGGTGAGCAGGGTGTTTATCTGCTTAAGCCACCAGCTTCAGTAACAACTACAGCTACTTCAGCTACAGGCGTTAGTATTACTGCAGCAAGCGTTACTGGTTCTTCAGGTAATTATACATTTACATTTACTGCTACTAATACATTTACTGCTGGTGAGACAGTAGTTGTTGCTGGGTTTACTGGAACAGCTGCTAGTTTGAATGGTACTTTTACCGTTTCATCTTCTGGTCTTACAACTTCTGCATTCAAAGTTTCTTCAGCAGCAACTACGAACGTAACCCCTCCAGGTTCTTATTCAGGAATAACAGCAACTCCTGGAATTAACCCAGGTTCAGCAACTACGTATTACTATTACGTAACAAGGGTTAGTAATGGCGTTGAGTCTTTCTCAAGCCCAGCTACATCTATTTCTGTAGCAACAACATCTGCTTCAATTTCGTTTGCAATAACAGATCAAACTGCAAATGTTTTGCAGCCTACTACAGCTTCGTCTTTCAACCTTTATGTTGGAACAACTGCTGCTAATGCAACTTTGCAAACAACTACTGGCACAACAACGCTTGTATGGAATACATACACAACAAGTGGTACTGCTTATTCGTCATCACCTGCTGTCGTTGCTTACCCAGAATCAGCAAATGCTTTTTCTGCATATCAAGCTCCTACATATGTAACAGATGCACTTGTTCATAATCCAAATGCAACTACTGGTTATTCTGGTGCTACTGTATATGGTGCTGAAACGCAAGTTCGCCAAATTCGTACATCAGTTGTTGAGTCACAAATTTATTCTAGAACCGATACGGCTACTGTAACTTCTGGTTCAGGAACTGTTGCCGACGTAAGCATTACATGGGCTGATTTTGGCAAGCCTGTAACTGGAACTGGCATTCCAACAAATGCTTATGTTGGAACAGTTACTCCTGGTACTAGTTTTGTGCTTTCATCTGTGCAGGGCCAAAATGTTCCTTATTGGCCAGGAACAACAAATGCTTTCAACGCTACAGCGTCTGGTACATCAATTACTGTAACTGGTTCTAATGTTGGTGCTCTTCCAGTACAAACTGGTCAGTACCGTACAACTCGTTGGCAGGGTTAGTAAATGGAATTATCTGGCGTTAAAAAAATTAACGTCAAAGCAATTATTGTTAGGGCTAATGGCTCCCAGGAAGACTTTGGTATAGTATCTTCCTGGGAGTCTAGCTCTGATACAACTCTTGGCAAAATAAAAAAATTATTTAAGAAGAAGTAAATGGCTGCTACACTTACAACATTAGGTAGATCTGGCATAGTACAAAGAATATTAAATACTTATGCTACACCTTCTTCTGTGCCAAAATATATTGCATGGGGTATAGGTTCAGGTACTTCTGCTCCTTCAGATGAAGGATTGTTTAATGAAGTTATAGCAGATGGAAGAGCTGCAGGAACTACTTCTTCTGTAACTTCTACAACATCTGGGGATACTTACCAAGTTGTTGCAACGTTGACTGCAGGATCTTCTGAAACAATTACAAATGTTGGTTTATTTGATTCTGCCACATCACCTTACCAAACAACGCTTGCTACTCAAATAACTAGTGCAGTGCAAACATCAATACAGGTTTCTAATTCTGGAAACATTGGTACGATACCATCTACTCCATTTAACATTCAAATTTTAACAGAAGTTATGACTGTTACAGCTATAAGTGGTGTTAACTGGACAGTTACTCGTGGTGTAAACGGTTCAACAGCACTTAGTTCAATTGCAGCTTCTACAGTAGTTCAATCTGTTTCTGGCAGTTTATTTGCAAAAGCAGATTTTACAGGTCTTACACTAAATAGTGGGGACTCTATTTATTTTATTATTGATGTTCAATTCCAATAGGAGAAAATTATTATGCCTTTGACCTCATATGGAGAACCGCAAATGCTTCAAGCATTATTTGGTTCTAATACATCTGGTATCCCAAGTACTTATTATGTAGGGCTTATTACTTCTTCAAAAGGCATTTATTCAGCACAAACATATAACGTTGGGGATCTTGTTATTCCTTCAAACTTTTCTACAGCTGCAACAAATAAACTTTATCGTTGTGTAGCAACGTCTGGTTCTGCAGCTTCTGGAACTGTCACTTTTAATACCACAGCTGGTGCTCTAACTCAGGATGCAACAAGTTCAACCACTTGGTGGCAAGAAGTAACACCATATTTTTATGGAACAATTGGTGTTTTATCTTCTGCTTCTGGGACTGGTTCTTTAACTTCTGTTGCTTGTGCTCAGGGAACAAACCAGGCAACTGGAACACCACTTACTACAGCATTGCCATCAGGCACAGTTCTTACTATAACTAGCCCAAATGGAGCAGTTACCCAGAACGTAACTACTACAGGAACACCATCAGTATCAGGATCAGGGTCAACTTATTCTGGTAGTGGTTCTAATTATGTTGGCGCTACAACGTTATCATTTTCTTCTACTTCTTTTGCAACTACTCTTCCCATTGGTTCAACAATTGCATTGGCATCTTCAACATCAGGTTATTACGCAACAGAAGTTGCTAGCTCAAATAACTATGCAAGACAATCAGTGACAAACAGTCAATCTAGCGCATTTGCTGCTCCACAAACACCTTCACCATTTATAACAACAAGCGGATCTTCTACGTATGGGTCAACTACAAACTATACAACAGCTATTACTTTCCCATCTGGATCTACAACTTCTGGTGGATCTTGGGGCAATGTTTGTGGTTTTTTCCTTGCTTCTAGCCAAACCCAAGGCGCAGGATCTGTTTATGCTTGGAATACACTTTCAAACTACGTACCAATGTTAACTTCTGGTATGCAGATCACCCTTCCAGCTACCACTGGCATTACCGTAACATTGTCGTAATAATATGGCGGGCGCTTATACCCCCATTTCATATGTTCAAGTTGCTGGATCAGGTACTCCTAGTAGTACTGGTACGCAGATAACTGCTACTTATAGCAATGCGTCCCAAATAAGTTTAGGTGATACATTAATTGCTGTTGTTAGAAATGGTGGTTCTACAGCAATTTGTCAAACTGCTTCAGATACTTCTGGTAATACATGGGTAAGAGATGCATATGTATTTTCTATTGCAGCTCCAGGCTTAGCTATAATGAGAACTTATGTAACAAATAGTATTTCAGCAGGTGGTGGCAGCAACTCAGTTCAATTTAACCTTACAGATAATAATGGCATTTCAACAAGTGCCAATTATAGATATGCATATATTTATCATTTTAAAGGTATTTCTTCAAACCCTCTAGACCAAGTTATTAATGGTTACGGAGTATCAAGCCCATTAACAACACCTGGATTCTCTTCCCCAGCTGCAAAAACTTCAAGTTTAATATTGATAGCAGCTGCGGTAGCTGGGTCTACCACTAGCACAACTTGGGGATCTGGGTCAAACTTAACGCCATCTGTGTGGACAGGTCCTTTAAATGGTACGTCAATGGCAAACGCTGCTTATTATTTGCCTGGAACATCTGGGACAGATGGAATTGGTGCTATTACTAAGTGGACATGGAGTTCTTCTAGCTATACATCAAATTACATAGAAATATCTTATTTACCTTCTACTATTTCTATTTTAGGTTCAATATCTGAATCTGTAACTGATACAGATACAAATGAATCTAGTGCTGGTATTGTTATAACAACATCAAGCTTAACAACTAGCCATTCAAGCTCAGGCAATACTACTACAGAAAGCGTTACCGGAGCTACTATATTAGAAACTATTTCTAGCGTAAATAATGCAGAATCTGGTGTTCAAGCTTTAGTTGGACAACCAATAAATATAATTGGAAATATAATTGGAAATTATATTAGTTCTAGTAACATAACATCAAATTTATCAACAAATGAAGAAACAAAAAATACAAATACACAAACTAACGCAACTTTAAATGGCTCTTTATTATCTTCTAAAATTGATAATAATATAACAATAAGCAATATAATTTTTAATGTTGTAGGATCAATTTCTTCATTATTAGGTTTTACTACTCAACAATCTTCTAATTCAAATGTTTCAGGTAACGTTAAACAATCAATTGAAGCAAAATCAAACCCAACAGCAAAAAGTTTTATTTCATCAATAATATCTGCATCAGCAAATACATACAATTTAATTAGAAAATCTACTATAACAAAACGAATTAATATTTTAGAAAGTACAATGGTTAATGCTTCTAAATTTAAAGCTATTATTATAGATATATCAACAATAGTTTCAATAACAAATAGTAAACAAAGAATTAAAATAATTTTAATCAAAGTAAATTCTAGATTGAACTATGTACGTAACATTACCAAAAATATTTTCTTAAAAATACAAGATATGTTTAGTCATACACAACAATTAATAACAAATGATTGGTCTTTGCCAGAGAAATTAGATCCAACTGATTTTGCAGAAGCTAATGAAACTGAAGAATTTGTTGAGCCTACTAGTACAGATTTTGATTATTCATTAGATGAAAATCTTGATCCTCCAGATGCTGGTGTTGCAAATGGAACCTAGATGTATTTCATTGTTCTTTTCAATATTAGTTATAGAAGATTCTTAGGGAGATAACATGGCAAGATACCCAGGAGCTGTATGGCTTGGGGATAATGTACCTAATGTAGGTGGCCCAATTGGTCAAGTTAGACTTGGTGTAATGCATATTATGTCTGGAACATTAGCTGGTACAGATAATTGGTTTCAAAATCCAGCTGCTCAAGTTTCTGCTCATTTTGGGGTTGGCAAAGATGGAACAGTGCATCAATATGTAGATACTTCTATGACAGCTTGGGCAGAAGCTAATTATAATGGTGTTGCAATTTCTATTGAGCACGAAGGCAATTCTGGCGACTCATTAACAACTGCTCAAATTGCTGCTGATGTTGCTCTTTATGAATGGTTAAATACTACAAGCAACATACCTCTTGTTCGTACTACTGACCCAAATGGTTCTGGTTGGATTGGTCATGGTGAATTAGGGGTTGCTGGTGGAAATCATTTAGCATGCCCAGGACAGCCAATACTTAATCAAATACCAACAATTTTAGCTCAAACAAATCAACCACCGGCACCTACGCCGACTACTTCAGGAGATGAAGAAATGGCTTCAGCTGTTTACCAGGAAAATGGAATGACTCATGTAATGTGGGTAGACAACACAGGTACTTTTCACCATAAATATCAGGGTGTAGATGGCCCTCTTTCAGCAACACAGGCTTGGGGAGAAGATTCTTTTCAACCAACTGGTTTACTTGCAAACGCTACGCCTGTTGTAGAAGTTACTTCTAAGTATACTCACGTTTATGTACGTGGCGCTAGCAATGGTTTAAAGCATTTTTATCAAGCAATTGGACAAACCAATTGGAATTCTGAACAGCTTTAATTTTTAAAGTTAGAAAGAATATAGGTAAAAATGCGAGTTAGACCTGTACCACAATTTGCTGCAGAGCCTGTTGGCCTTATGATTTATCAAAATGGAGCCTTGGCAGATCCTGATAATGATGAAGTAACATTACAAGTAACAAACACTGATAGCAATACTATTGTTGTTCCTGCTGGTACAGTTGCAACAAAAGAAGACGTTGGTAAATATCAATATACACTTAATTCCCAACAATCATCTATTATGGGTAATTACCTTGTTACCTGGTCTTATTCAATAGGTGGATCACCAAGAACTGCAACTGATCAATACGAAGTAACAGAACAAATGCCATTTTGGTCAGGTTTAACTTATGATGAAAGACAGCTTGCAGTAAATATTTTTCAAAGAATTGATGCATCTTTTGATTCTGATCAAGGTGGTCCATATCTACAAAATATGAAACAATCAAATTTTAATGCATACGAGCAAGTTTCATTTATAATGTCAACAGAAGCAATTGATTATTGTAACTATGAGTTTCAACCAGTTTTCCAGCCAGCTTACGAAATTGGTATTACAGCAAATGCTTCATGGCCAGGTAATTGGGTCGGTGTTTTGACTTCTCAAACATATGCCCATTTTATCAAACATGTAGCAAGACAATATATTGAACAGCCAACGCCAGAAGGCATGAATGCTGCTTGGTTAAATCGTAGAGATTACTATGACCGTTGGATGGAATTTTATAAAATTGAAAAAGAAATTGCTGATAAACAACTTCGTCAAATGAAAAGGGCGTACATGGTTGGTTCTAAGCGTTCTATGCTTGTCGCTGGTGGTCTTATTCCAAGAATGTTTATTAACCCTGCTCGGCCTCACTTTATGTACGCAGCAGCAAATGCAGGTGGCATTTAATGCTAAAAATTACTTTAGGCTCTTCTTCTTCTATAGTAATTAGCGGTTTGGTAGAAAGCAATACTGGACCGATTGATGGCGCACAAGTAGATTTATGGAATAGCTCTAGATTTTCTACACCACCTGAACTTGGAGATCCTATACCAAATGATGGCTTACCTGCTGATTTTGGCCCTGTAACAAGTGGTACTCAATATGGTTCTCATGGAGCTTGGCAAATTCCTTGCACAGAAGCATCACTTTTTTATATAAGGGTTTATTGGCAAGATGTTAATTATTGGCAAGCAACTAGTGATGCTTTAATACTTAATAATGGACCAGGGGCACAAGGACCGCAAGGATATCAAGGAAATATTGGTATTCAAGGACCACAAGGATATCAAGGGCCACAAGGCTCTGTGCCAACAAACGTTTTTATAACATATGGCCCACAAGCTCCAAGTTCAGCTACTTATCAATCATTACCAGTTGTATGGATTGATACTTCAAGCGTTTTAACACCTGTACCAGTGCAACCATTAGTCCCAACATGGAATGATTATAATTCTCAATTTACCGTTCCTTCTGGAATTGTTGGTCTTGATTATGTATGGACTTCAGGTGGTGGTGGAGCTGGACAAACGCTTACACAAGGAGCAACATATAGTGCGATAGGTACTTTTCCAATAGAAGTAGTTTTAACACCTGTTGCACAATCTGGTTATATATTATCATCACCATCACAAGTTTTTGTTCATGATTTTCCAAACCCATCTGCTACATCTACTATAACTTCAGATAATTTTACAGGAGCAGCAGTCAATACTTTAGTAGCAAGATATACAGATGTTGCTAACGGTGGAACTCCACAACAATGGCTTTACGACCTGGGTGGGACTGATGTAACGCATTTGACTTCTGCTAATAGTGTTGGAAGTTTTCAAATTACTTCTGTTAACCAAACAATGGATTATGCTCCTTATACTACAGGAGATAATAAAGTTGCTCTTAGATTCTTAAATGCTAAAAACATAGAAGCGCAGTTTACTTTATTAAATTTGCCAACAAACCCAAGCACCCAAGATCCTTTAATAATAAATATTGGTCGTCGTTTTACCTCAGCTACTGGTGCAAGTGATGGATCTAATTTTAGTGGTGTTTTATTGCAATATGGGTATAACCGTTTTCGTATATCAACAGGCAATGTATCGGGTGGAAGCATTGATCTTCAATTTGGACTTAATATCGTACCACCCCTTGGAACATATACCGTTACATTAGTTGGGACAACAATTACTATTTATCAGCCAAACGGGGTAAATCTTGTTTATGATCTTTCTAACGCTGGAGTTTATAAATTCCCAACTACTTTAAGTTTTTCAGAAACACGTTTTGGTGTAAACATGACGCATGATTATTCTCAAAGCTTTGGAACGATTACATCTGGTTTTTCATCAGGAGATTCTGTTACAAATGTAAATGTTGCTCAAAACACTTATGCAGGTGGTATTTTAGCTAATTCAACTATTACAATTCAACAAGGATCTTCTACTCAAACTTTTACAGTTGCTACCAACGTTCCACAAGGAACATTGACAATACCTGTAAATGTAACTACAGCTAATGCTAATTATGCTGTGCCTACAGTAGTAATAAATGGATCTATTTCAATGGGAACGCTTAGCACAGCAATTGCAAGTGGAGCAAGCGTAACTTCCCTTTCCGTAACAGCAAATTCATCTTCATCAACAATACCTTCTGGTTCTAGCGTTGTTGTTTCGCAAGGTTCTTCAACACAAACATTTGTTACCAGATCAAGTATTTCAGTTGGTTCTTTATCAATTCCTGTCAACACAGCAACAGCAAATGCGAATTATGGAACATCGGCAACTGGTCAAGCAGTTGTCCCAGGTGCTCAATTTATAGATAATGTTATTATAACTAAGTTAGGAGGATAATGTCGCTTCTTTCATGTACAAATTATGATCCTTCAACAGCTGTAATCAAAAGTACATCTAGCACAATAGCAATGACAGCTCTTGATACTACAAACTTACGTCTTGGCGTTATTGTGCCATCATCAGGTAATATAATGGTGCGTTTAAAAACAGTTCTTCATGGATCAACATCAGTTCCAACAATTCTTCTTGGTATTCTTGAAGGATCAACTGTACGAGGTCGTGGGGTGCCAATGGGCCAGGTTACTGCGCCATCAGCTTCTACAATGGTTGCTGTTGAAACTGTTTTTACAATAACTGGTTTAACTGCTGGATCACATACGCTTGATGCAGCTTATGCAGTACAAACAGCTGTTACCTCTACTGGCATTAAATATGGGGGGCCAAACGATGCATCCGGCAATGATGCATTTGGAGCATTTGTTTATGAAATTTGGTCTGCATGAGCACATTGTTAAATTTGAGAGCAAGTGAAAATTGGATTGGCAATCCTGTTGGCCTTGTTCCTAGAACAATGTTTAGAATTTATGATAGCAATGCTAATATATGGAAACCTGTTTCTCCAAAAACATATGATGGAACAACATGGTCAAATCAAAATTTGCCAGATCCTACTTGGACTCGTCAATCTGCTTTTGACCCTTATATTGCACAAAATTCAGTTTTAACTCGTTCAGTATCTAATATGCCAGTACATAGTAATTCTGCAAACCAAGCTGCTTGGATGCAAGCTCATATTAATGCTGGAAGCGGATTTGGTCCAACATCGTTTAACACTTCTGTGTCTGGAACTCGTCCAATTGCTTGTTATGTTGTAGACTCTACAATGCCAAACGCTAGTTTTCAACAAATGACAATTTCTGGGAGTGCAGTAATCAATCCTAATCTTGGCAATATTGACCCATTAGCAGGAAACAATTATGCACAATCAATATTGAATGGTATGATTCCTTGGCCAGAATGGTTGACGCCTAAATACGCCGTACAATCTGGCCAGGATTCTGCTACCGCTATTTTTGACGTTGGTACGGGCATTCTTAGAGAGTATTACAAAGTAGCGTCCACAGGGACAAATACCTGGTCTGCAACTCAGGCTGGGTTTTCGATTGCTCCAATTGGTTTAGATGGATGGACAGATATCAATTATCCATTGCAATTTATGTATGGATATGATGCAGCAGTTTGGATGCATAACCATCTTGGTTTTATAGGTATATCTGAAGCTCGTAACCAACAGATAAATCATGCAGTTGCTTTTACATTTTCTAATTGTGCTACCAATAGCAGTGTTGGAGAGGCAATCCACCCAGATGGAACCCGTTATCAAACAACAGGACCATGTTGGCCTGCTTTAAGCTGTGATGGTGCAGCAATGCCAGTTTCTGATGAAATACCAATGGAAGGTCAATGGGCAACTTTACCAAGTGATCTTGATTTAACTCCATCTGGCCCTTACCCACCTTTTCTAAGAGTGATTTTGAAAGCTATCCAAACTTATGGTATGGTGGGAACAGATAAAAACTTATTTGTTCATGCTTTTAATGCAGAACCTGGTTTTGCTGAAAAAGAATTTTTTGGCGTTGATCCATGGTCAGCGCAAGGTGATGTTTATAATATGTATCAAAATTTGAATAACCTCGAAAGCAGAGGTTCTATTTCCCCATTTGATTTATCTTTATTTCCCTGGGATAAAACAATTTGGGCACCAAGGAATTGGGGAGCGCCTTATTAAATGCAAACATGCATGAATAAAGTTTCTGTATTTACTCCTTCTCACGAACCAAAGTTTTTAAATGATGCTTACGAAAGTTTGAGAAAACAAACTTTTACAAATTGGGAATGGATTATTTTACTTAACAATAATTCTCCTGATTGGGTAGCTCCTGAAGACCCCAGGGTTAAAATACATAAAATTGATAAAATTAAAGGTATTGGTGAGGCAAAAAAAATTTGTTGTGATATTGCTCAGGGAGAAATACTTGTTGAGCTAGATCATGATGATATTCTTTCGCACAATGCTTTGCAATCAATAGTAATAAAATTTATTCAAAACCCAGATGCAGTATTTGTTTATTCTGATTTTGCTCAAATAAATGAAAATGGCACACCAAATAATGATGAATTTGCTTTTCAATTTGGTTGGGAATATTCAGAAGAAATTGTAAATGGTTTAAAAATAAAACGTTGTCATAGTATGAATATGTTTGCCTCATCTATGTCATATATTTGGTTTGCCCCAAATCATGTTCGTGCAATAAAAAAAGAAGCTTATTTTGCCGTTGGTGGTTACAATGCAGAGCTTGAAATATTAGACGATTTAGATTTAATTTGCAGACTTTATCAATATGGGAAATTTTATTATATTGACGAATGCTTATATTTACAAAGAATTCATCCAGGAAATACTCAATCAAAACCTGAAATTAATTCTCGCATTCAAAAAGAAACTATTATATTTTATGATAAATATATAGAAGGAAATGCAAAAGCTTGGGCAGAAAAAAATGATTTGCTTGCTTTAGATCTTGGCGCTGCTCACAGTAAACCTGAGGGTTTTATTGGTATAGACTTATATAATGCTGATTTAATTGGCGATGTATATGAAATATTATCTAAATTAGAAGATAATAGTGTTGGTGTAATTAGAGCTTTTGATTTCCTAGAGCATCTTCCAGAAAAAATAAAAATATTCAATGAATTTTATAGGGTTTTAGCTCATGGGGGAATGTTATTAACGCTTACTCCAAGTACTGATGGTAGAGGGGCATTTCAAGACCCAACCCATATTTCTTATTATAATAGCAATTCTTTTTGGTATTACACCAACGAACAATTTTCTAAATTCGTTCCTGAATTAACTTGTAAATTTCAAATTTCTAGATTAGAAAATATATTTATATCAGATTTTAATAAAACTCACAATATAATTCATGTATTAGCTAATCTCGTAGCAATAAAAAATGGACCAAGAATCCCAGGGGAACTGAATTGGAGCTAAGTATTGTATTTTTTTATTGCAATCACTTAAGTTAAGAAAGAATTTGTTTAATACAGAAAAGATATAAATGTCTGATATAGGTGTAAGCGGTAATGGATATACTTCAGCAGCAACACCTTATCAAACTTTGCCGTATAATGAAGTAGATCCATTACTTGTCATAAAACAAGAAGAATTGTGGGCTGATTCTAACCAACAACAGTGGCATGAAGAAGCTCTCCAATGGTATGGAGAAAAGTGCGTAGTTAGATTATTATGGCGTGCAGAGGATGCTGCTCAGGGTCTTGTTACTTATTGTATAGATTGTCAAGATAGCCCTAATCCAACTGATCCTACTCAATCTGTTCAAGTAAGAGCATCTAAAGTATACCGTCAATCTGGTAATTCGTATTGCCCAACTTGCTATGGCACTACTTTTACAGGTGGCTTTAAACCTGTTGCTTATCATCTTTATATGCTTGCATCTGATTCACCCCAGGTTCGTCAAAAACTTTCCACAGGTCAATTTTGGAAAGAAAACCCACAAATTCAATTGTCTTTTACACCAATAATTAGACAAGGTGATCTTGTAATTCGGGTTTCACAATGGAATGGGGATATCCCAGTTCTATCAACAGAAAGATTTCAAGTATCAAACGTAATACCTCATTCAATAAGAACTGGTCCAACAATTTCTAATGAACCAATCCACATTATATCTCAGACATGTACGCTTGAAAATGTATGGCCTGACCACCCATTAACTTATGTTCCTTACGCCTAATGTTATTCCCTGTACCAAAAGATATTACGTATGGAATATCTAAACGTGCTTTAGAAATAGCAAAACAAAACGCACCAAAAAAAACTGGTAAAGGAGCTGCTGCGCTTCTTTCTACCAACGAAGAAGGTTCTATCGGTATTGTAGTTCCTGAAGACGTAATATATATGTATTACCAAGAGGTTGGAACAAAGCCTCATATACAATATGAACTTATTGGCAAAACAATACCAATTCGTTTACCAAACGGTCAAATAATTTTTCGTAAAGCTACTGCAGAAAATGTAGGAAAAAGAAAAATAACTTCTCGTGATGCAGGTGGAAGAATAGTCACATCAAAAATAATGTGGAGGCACCCTGGCCTTAAAGCTTTACATTATATTGAAAATGGTTTAGAGCAAGCAGCAGAAGAGTGGATAAATCAACTTGACTCTAATCAAATCATAGCAATGTTGGAATTGACAAATGCCGAAGAAGTTATAGATCTAATTTTAGGACAATAATGTTTATCACTGCTGCAAAAATTGCTTTAATTGAAGCCATACAAGCTGGGTTTGCAGCTATTGGCCAAGCATCTAGTAATAGTACAATTGATTTATCTCCAAGATCAGTTACTATTGAATATCCTGTTCAAGAGATTGAATGGCCAGCTGTATACGTACAATTTCGTCCTACAAGAACACAATATACTGGTTTAAGTCCAAACATAGAAACTCAAAATAGTGATGGGACTTGGCAATCTGTTCGCCATGGTTATTTTGAAGGTGCTTTTGATTTAGAAATACTCGCTATGTCTTCAGAAGAAAGAGATAGAATTTGGGACACTTTAACCAATTTAATTCTTATGAATGATATGGCAAACAGTTCTTCTGCTTTTTATCAGAGTATTGCTGCAGACCAGTTAATCGGCTTAACAATATCCCCAGGACAAATATTGCAAGTAGGCGACACTGTAAATCCAGGTACACCTTGGAGTTCTGAGGAACTTACTTATGAATCTACAATAAGAATTAATTGTATTGGTGAATTTTATGAAGATAAATATACCCAAACGCTTTTGCCAATTGATCAAATTACAATTACTGGCGAAGCTGAATACAACAACAAAATTTTAAGCACGCAGACTTATACTTATAATGCTGAATGATTGTAATGTAATTTACAGTTTTAAGCAATATAGAGTTTAGAAGGAGAATGTTATGGCGACCTATCAAGACCCAGGTGTCTATGTACAAGTAACAAATACGCCAGTTGTTTCTAGCGTTGGAAATGGTCCTATCAGCATGTGCATTGTTGGTCCAGGTCTTACTTCACTCCCACAAATAGATAATTCACTATTTTTTAAAAATTCATATTCTATCAACACACTAAGCCAATTAAACGTAACTACTTCTGGTTCTAATAGCACTCTCCCAACGCCATTAATTACAAATACTTTTAACTCTAATAGTTCTAGTCTTTCTCTTGGAACAGATTATCAATTAGGATATGCACCTTCAAATGCTAGTGCAGCTAACAATAGCAACCTTTTGGCTTCAAGCACATTTTTAGGTACTGGTGTAACAACTTTAAGCACAACAGGAACGCCATCATCTGGAACTGCAACTTTATCTTTTTATGTAAACGGTCAGCCACTTTTAACTAGCTCGGGTAACCAAGTAACTACTTCTGTAGCCTATAATGCATCAGCATCTTCCTTAAGCAATGCAATTACAAATGCAATAGCAACAGGTTATATCAATGGTTCACCAACTTCACTTGCATTGCTTAATTCTGCCGTTACTGTAACAAATGCTCTTGGTGTTTCTGCGACACCAACAATAGTCCAATTTGGTTCTCCAATTACAGCAATTTCTTCTAACTCAACAACTTGGACAATTACAGCTAATAATAATTTTGCAGCAAACCAATATGTAACTATTACAGGAATACCAAGCGCATATTCTGCTTACAACGGAAATTGGCAAATTGCAAGTGCTACGGCAACTGGTTTTACAATTACAAATAACAGCAACCCTGGTTCGGTTACTGGTTTAACAACAGCTTCAATAGCAACTCCTGGTGCTACATCTACAGTTGCTGCATCTAATAACCCACTTAATATCATTACTTTTTCAGTTAGCACTTCTGGCTATTCTTCTGGAACTTCTCTTGCTGCTACCAATACAATTACAAATGCTTCTTTAACAGCTAATTATACTTACTCTACTAATTATGGTAACAAAGTATTGTTTTTTAATAGTCCAAATGCTGTTAACCAAACATATGGTTCACCTTTAAATTCAAACACTGGACAAATCAATTCTCCAATTTCGCTTGCAGCTCAGATGGCTTTTTTAAACGGAGCTACACAAGTTTATTGCTTAGCAGTTGGTAATGGAACAACAACAACAGATACTACTGTAGCAGCATCTCCAACTGCTGCTCAGTGGCAACAAACAATTAACTATTGTTTAGGTGGAAATGGCAATATTGACACAATTGTTCCTTTGCTTGATTATAATTCAACTCCAATAAGTGGAACAATTACCATACCTTCTGCTGGGACCCCACAATCTTGGGTATCTTTCTTTAATACATACACAGGAACACAATCTTCAAATGGAACATTGCAAAGATTCTTTTTGTCAAGAGATTCTTCAACAAATACACCTAATATAACTGCAGCAACTGCGTTAATTGCTGATGCTGCTGCGTTTAATAATCAAAGAATTTCCGTATTTGCACCAAACGCTTTGCAAATGAGTACTACGAATACAACCACTAATCAGGTAATTCAAGTTCCTGGTTATTACGGAGCAGCTGCAGTAGCTGGTATTTATGCATCGCAACCTGGACCACAAGAACCGTTAACACATAAAACTGTTAATGGATTTTATGGCATTAACCCAACTTACTCAGTTAATGATTATTTAAGCATGCAAGGTAATGGCGTTTTGTGCTTAAAACAACGTTCAAATGGAACAATTTATGTCAGACATGGGCTTACAACAAATACAAGCAATTGGTTAACTGAAGAAATTTCAATTATTGGTGCTCAAGATCAACTTTATAGACTTATTAAAGCAAATCTTGTTAATTCAAATTTGATTGGTTCTGCATTAACACCAAATACAGCATCTGTTATTATATCAACTGTGCAAACAACACTTGCCAATGCTGTGATTGCAAATCTTATTCAAAGTTACTCTGGAATTCAATATCAGCAATCTTCTACTTATCCAGTAAGCGTTACTGTCCAATTCCAATATTCACCAACATTCCCGTTGAACTATATCAATGTTTCGTTTAGCATTGATCCAACTGCTGGAACAATACAATTTAGTCCAACGGTAAATTCCACCAATACATTTTCAACAGGAGCATAAATGGCTAGTTCAACATTCAGAGTTGGTGGTGGTTATACTTTCTTTTATTGGAAAGGCTCTAGCCAACCCTTAGCTTTTGTAGACGTAGTTCGTGAGACTGCGCCAAGGCCTGTTGCAGCTCCCCAGGCAATTCAACCTCTTGATGCACCATATCCTATAGAAGTTGCATTGCCAGCAGCTATTGAAGCTGGAACAATTGAAGTAACTTTCCGTGAACAGTGGAATACAGAAGTTTGGGAAAATCTTGCTGGTTTTGCTGGAGCAAACGACTTGCTTGATGTATTTAAAGCTCAGCTTGCACAAGGTGCAGTTGGAATGACAAAAGTAATTGGTCAACAAGGCTTAACACCAGTAAGAACAATTACATATAACAATTGCTACGTAGTAAACGTAATGATTGATGAAACCGTAAACATTGGTACTATGACATTCCCTAAGTCTGTTCAAATAATGTACCTAAGCAGAACCGAACACCGATCTTAAGATAGGAGAAAATGATGGCACCACGTTCCGTCACAATTCAATTAGCCCCTGGCATTGCACATGCTACTCTTCCTGACCACCGTAAAATGAGTCCTGGTGTACAGTATGAAGTAGATTGGGAAACATTCTCAAAAATTTCTTCAGCTGCTCGTCAGTCATTTATTACTGTTGCATCAGTAAATGGCTATGCTGTTCCAACATCTGGTAACAATAGCCTTCCTGCTGGCACTTCAAATGCTACGCCACAACTTGGCGTTTGGTCAATTCTAACCACAAGTTCATCTACGCCAATTTACAATACTGGTGGCCTTAATCTTTCTGGCGAAGGTTTCCAAGGTTGGACTGCTATTCAAGCTCCTGCAAGCCAAATTAGTTCTACAAACGTTCTTAACGTTACAATTACTGGCCCACAGGATGAAAGATTTACTTACGTTTACAATTCTTCTGGCTCAACAGCAATTGCTGCTGGTGACGTAGTTGTATGGGACTCTAACGGTTTTGTTGGCCGTTCTGTAGTTAAGGCACACCAAACTGTAGCTAATACAAATCTTTTTTCAGGTGTTGGTGTATTTGCTGGAGTTGCTCTTGTAGCTATCCCAGCAAACTACTACGGCTGGATTCAAATTGAAGGTGAATGTGCTACTGTTAATACAGGAAACACAACCAATATTCCTGTTGGCTCCCCTGTGTACCCAGATCCTTCCAATGCTGGCCTTGCTGCTAATAGCTCTGGAGTTTTCTTGACAACTACTGATACAACAACAGGTGCTACTATTACAAAGCCTTATGCACCATTTGGCACAACTCTTACAACAAACGGTTCTGGTGGATCAGGTAGCACTTCTGTTGCTGCTCAAATTCGTTCTTTCAGATCAAAGACACCATACCGTAGAATTCGTAACAAAAACTAGTTTTTAAATAAAAAGGTAGGGTTAAAAACCCCTGGACCAAAGGATAATGAGTGACCACAGAAGTAGATAGTCAAACTTTCCCTGATAAGTGGAAAGCACCATTTGAAGGACTACTATACCTAGGGTATCTGGAAAAAGAAATAGAAATTCCTTTTCACAAATTTACAGTTAGAACACTTACTTCTGGCGATAAAATTTCTGTTTCTATGATTACCGCAGATCTTGCAGATACCTTAGGATATGGTAGATCTTATAGAGCAGCTGTTGTTGCTGCTGGTCTTATTTTAGTAGATGGCCAAAAACTAATGGCTGCAGAAAAAGACGTAGATATTTTACGTCAAAAATATAATTATGTTATTAATTCTTGGCATGATCCGGTTATTGATATACTTTTTGAAGCTATTAATGAGCTTGAAGGAAAAGTAATTGAAGTGCTTGATGAGTTAGATATAATTAAACTTAATAAAGTCACGCCAATTTTTGAAGAACAAAAGACAGGTGATGACGACCCAAAAGATGGGAGTCAGACCCTTACGTAACCAGGCATGTTGATTTAGCATATGCTAGAGGTTTATTAACGGGTCCAGAGCTTAGCCTTGTGCAAGAACTCTGTTTGGAAACTTATTTATATAGACAAGAAATTAAATCTATAAATAATAAAACCAATGATTTTGAACAACAACTTATGATTCATCGCCCTGAAGTGTATGAAAAATACATGGAAGATAAACAAGAGCGTGAAGAAGCTGGATATGACCAAATTATATGGAAAGCTCCAGAGTCAATTGAAGAATTTGAATATATTGTTGATATTATTGAAAAAAATAACAATCTTCTTAAAGAACAAGAAAACAATATTGTTGAAAATGGAGAACAAAATTTCTCCAAAAATGAAGTCTCCGTAGAAGAAAATTTTATAAAACAATTCGAAGGAATTGACATATCTCAATTAACTGATTTCGAGGAATAAAAATGGACAATATTATGGGTCCTGAGGTTAGCTTAGGCCTTAATGTTAATCTAGATTTAGATAGATCATCGCAAGATGCTGCAACCCTCGCAGATCAAATTAAACAAATGCGTATGGATCAAGAAGCTTTCCGTGACGTAATAGCAGATACGCAAGACCGTTTACGTGAAATAACTTCTGAATACCAGGAGCAACTTTCTCTTCGTCAGCAAATGGTAGAAGCTGAACAATCACTTCGTAATATTAGTGATTCTAGAACTGATTCTTTGCGTGATCAAGTAAATGCTTATCAAGATATGGAACAATCTATGTCTCGTCTTGCACAAACAATGCAAGGTATGGGACAAATGCCATACGGAATGAGTGGCATGGGTGGTATGTCTGGATTTATGGGTGGCATGATGGGTGGTTATTATAACCCAATGTCAGGAATGATGAGTAATTTTGGTGGTTTTCCCTCAGCTTTTTCTGGAACACCTGAACAAGAAGAAGCTGTTGCTGAAGAAATGATGATGAAAGAAGAAGAAAAAGGGGCTGTCGATAGAGCACGACAAGCTGCCCAGGACTTTTTTTATTTTACTAAATTACCTCAAGATGTTGGCGAAGCTTACAAAAGTATCGGTAGCGGTTTTAATAAAGCATCATTAATATTTCCTAGAATTCGTGGGGTAAGCGCAGCTTGGAACAAATGGGGAAAAGTATTTTCTGGTTTAGGTGGTAAAACAACTGAATCTGCAACTAATACATTGCATATAGATGGGGTTGGAGATTTGCCTGCTGATCTTGTTGACGATACAACTTCCATTGGTAGTATAGCTGCTGGTGGAGGCGTGCTTTCTAGTGCTATGCGTTTTGCAGGTCCTGTTGGAATGGCATTATCTGCTGGTTTAATGGCATATAAAGTTGGTTCAGATATAGTTAGAACTGGACAGGAATATGGAACATTAACTGGTTCTGATAGCCCGATTGGTGGTTATGGCTCTAACATACAATCTTTTATGGGATCTTTTATGAATCCATTAATGCCAAGTGGTGTTTCAAAACAAATTGAGGCAACTGGATTGGCGTCTGGCTATGGATTTGGATCAAATTATCTTAATCAATATCGTAGCTTTGCTTCTGGCGCATATGAACGTTTTGGGATGAATCCACAGGAATCACAACAACTTTTCCAAGCAGCTGTTGTACAGGCAGGGGAAAGCCTTGGTTCTTTAAGTAATGCTTTGCAAGCTACTGCAAATAATGCAGCAAATGTTGGTGTTTCTTTTGCACAAGCTCAACAAAATTTACTTACTGGAACACAGATTTATTCTGGATTAGGGGTTGGCAATCCAGCTAGCGCAGCTGCTGCTATGACAATGGGCTTAACAGCTAATAATCAACAATTAGGTCAAATACTTGGTCCAGTTACTGGTTCAATAATGCAATATGGTGGTTCTTTAATTGGCCAAGCATTAACTGCTCAAGCAGCAGGCGTACCAATCACAGGGCTTTATAATTGGGCATCAAGTCATGGTGGTGTAGGTGGTGCAAATTATGCTATGGCAGAGCTTGGTGGTTTGCAAAGAATGTTATCAAATACAAATAATCCATTCACAGAACAAATGCTTTTGGGTTCTTTGGGAATTGAGATGACTCAACAACAAGCTACAGCTTTTACACAAATGTTAGAAAAAGATCCTGGGGCAATTAAAGCAGCAATGTCTGGTTCAATAAAACGGCCAGAGCTTAGCGATTATACAAGAGCTGATAGGGATAGTTCGAGAGGTTTTTACACTAACCAATCTGCTTATAACGCAGCAATGAAAAAATATAATGATGAACAAAAAGCTCTTAAGTATTCTAATCTTTTACAAGGAACACAATCTGGTAATGGAGTAAATGTTAATGGTGTAACAATTGAACTTGGCAACAAGGCAAAAGCTGCTGGATTTATTGTAAAAGCTGAAAGTTTTGCTGGGAATATAGTTGGCCTTGGATCTTCTGCTTTGCAATCTGCTACTTTGGGAATTTTATAATATAATGGTAGATGTTCCTTCTTTAGCATATTTAAATGGAATAGCTTACCCTTATAGTCCTAATTCTGTTGATTGGAATTATATTTTAAATAAAGTTTCTTTTAATACGGTTGGAGGAAGAGTTACACAAATTTTATCAATTAGAATTGGAACTATAACCTGGGAAGGTGATGCTGGCAGTAGACAAGCTTTATTTGATCTTTATACTTCTTTTAAAAATACGCAAGATTATCAAATAAATAATGAATTATCTTCTCCGCTTAATTTTCCTGCGCCAATTGGTTCTAATTTAAATATTCCGCAAATTCCTCTTTCTGTGTGGGCAAGATCTATGGAATTAGGATGGGATTACCAATCTGTTACATATCCATATCGCATGCAATTTGAAGTTGATGAAGGTTTTGGTGATATCACCCAATCTCTTACAACAACTGAAATTGATAACCTTGTTAAAAATATTGGTTGGAGCAATGGGACAAATTCTGTTGGTTCGCAAACTTCTGATTATTCTGGAGTTGGAAACAATAGTTTACTAAAAGTAAATACGTCTATTTCAAATGCATTGAGCACTATGAACAATCCCCCAATTAGCGTTCCAACTACACCAGTTAGTTGGACAAATAATCCGTCAACACAGACTACAACTTTTACAAATTCATCAACAACAACAAGTGGTAATCAAAACGCTAACCAACAATCAATTCATTCTGCACAAAGGACCAATGAATAAATGATAAGAAGCACCGTAAAATTATCTACTCCTATTATTTTTCCAGATAATGAAGATGTTTATGCAAATGGATTTGCATGGAGTCATGATTATGGTGTGATACATCAATCAGCTGCTTATACAACATTGTCAAATGGAGGTTCCCAATGGCTGGGAACGCAATCTTAACAACTCAAGGTAGTTATGGTCCTGTTGCAACTGAGCTTTGGCTACAATCTGTACAAACATCTTCAAATGTTGAATTTGATGATAACCAAGTTAAAAGAGGTATATCTTATCGGCCCATACGTCGATCTGAAATGTTTGTTGATTTTACTGCAATATGGTCGTTGCAAAGATATGCAGACATGGATGCATTTCAAGAACAAATTAGAACACACTATCAATTAATTACTGGTGGCGATTCAACACCTATGCAATTGCTTTACACAGCAAATGATTTGTTTTTTGAAGGCTGGATTGAATCTGCTCAAAAAGAATACCGTAGATTTGACAATGTATTTATAAGAAATTATAGAATGAATATTTTACTTCCTGATAAAACTTGGAAAATTGCCCAGGCAGCTCAGGAAAGTGGACTTGTAAATAATAATCTTGTTAGTATGTTTGGAGGATCTTGGTACACAATATTACCATCAGATTCAATTAGTAGCGCAGTTACAAACGCAAATCCTTTGCAAAATAAATTGCAAATTCATTCTCGTCAAGGAACTTTTCACCAACCGCAAGGCAACTTTTAATGCAATCAGGTTCAGTTATTTACACCCCACAAATTAATGTTTTGATTGATACAAAAAGTCAAGGCGTTATAGATGTTTCTTCTGATATTATTTCTTTTGAAATGAACAGAATTGTTAATGGCGTAAGCACTTTTACTGTAACGCTTAATAACAAAAATAGAAAATATAGTTTAAATCAAGGTTCAAATGCAACAGCTACAGAAAGTGGTACAAAAGCTTTAATTCAAACACTTGATAGAATAGTTGTTAATATGACTAGAACGGTTAATATACAAGTTTTTTCTGGTTATGTTACTCAAGCACCGCTTATAACTATTCTTCCAAATGCCGTTGAAATTTCTGCTAGTTGCACAATTAAAAGATTACAAAATACTTTTTGGGATTCTTCTGTACCTGAAGTAAGGGCTATTTTACCTGGCATGTACACAACGATTCAAAATGAACAAAATTATACAGACGGTGGTGCAGCGCAAGGTGTATATAATTTACTTACAAAAGTAGCTAATTGGGACCCAAATAAAATTCATATTCAGCGTTTGCCCGATAAATTTATTTCTACTGTTGCTACGCAATATACAAAAGATTCTAAACAATTAAATGATAGTTTAGCTTTGCAATTTATGTCAGCTGTTGATGCAAATGGTGCTGGTAATTCAGCACAAAGTGGCCCAGGGGCAACTGCAGCACAGGGTACAGGTACAAATTATGGTTGGGCTAGGACTGTACTTGGATATGCAAAAATGCCACAAACAACCAGCAACCAATGGCTTATGGTTCATTGGATGGCAATGGAAGAACCTAGGGATCAATGGTGGAATCCACCTTTAAATAACCCTTTAAATATAAGGCCTGGACACAAATACCAATCTTTAGATGATAGTGCGAAAGATACTGCTAAAACTTTAACAAATGGTAGTTATCAAATGATATTAAATGTTCTATCACAAAAAAACGGTTCTCCAAATGATTTTTTAAAAGCTTTGCAAGAATCTTCTTGGGATAAAAATCATTATTCTCAGTATACAACTTTACCAAATGATAATATACCTGTTTATCCATCACCTGGGTCTACTGTATCTTCAACGGCAATTGTAAATTCTATTGCTCAGACAGCAATACAAGCAGCGTTATCACAAACTGGAGTGCCATATTCATTCGCTGGTGGTTCTGCCTCTGGACCAACAGAAGGAAACACTGGTGTTGGTTTTGATTGTTCTGGGTTAACGCTTTATGCATATGCAAAAGCTGGGATAACTTTACCTCGTTATAGTGGTTCACAATTTGATGCTGGCGTTGTAATATATTCGGATGGCTCTGGCGATATTCCAGCTACAAAAAATTATAAGGTTTTGCCTCAACCTGGTGATTTAGTTTTCTATGGTCCTGGTGGTAATGAACATGTTGTAATGTGTATTGTTTCACCTACAGATACTAATGGAACTAATGGGGTGCAAGTTTCTGCTTCTCATACTGGAGCTTTAATTGGAACAGGTCCTATGTGGGGACCTTGGACAGGAATATCAAGACCTTCTGCCCTCAATGGTAATATACAATACCAATCTAGCGGAATAAGCGCACAAAACTCATCTAATACAAGCACAACCGCTTCGTCTTCAATTTTTTCTCCCGATTTATTTAATACAATATTCACTTTGCCTCAGTGGAATCCTGTTGCTCAAATAACATATGGAACTCCACGAGGTTTCATGATGGATGAACCTGTTTTAAATACAGTGAACCAGCTTAGCACAGCAGCGTTTAGAAATTTTCAATCATTGGGCAATGGTGATTTTGTTTCTTGGTTTCCAGATTATTTTGGTATTTATTCAACTCCTGCGGTATTAGATATTTATAATATTGAAATAACAGATCTTTCAATTTATCACAATGATGATTATTTAACTACTCACGTAGCTGTTGTTGGTGACCCAAACGGTAGCCTTGGCCAATCGGTTAACGTTGCCGACTGGTTGAGCACTCAAGGAATCGTTTCTGTCCAAGATACAAATATAATGAACGTTCTTTTTGGCGGAGATAGTGCAAACACATTTAATTTTGATTCGCAAGCATTTTTAAGAAAATATGGAATGCGACCATTTGTTTCTCAACAACCATTAATTCGTGATCATACTCTTGAATTTACATATGCTCTTATGACATTTATGCAAATGTGGGCACAACAATATTCTACAGAAGTTGGTTTTACTTTTATGCCTGAGCTTTACCCAGGTACAAGAATTAATTTTCCAGAAATAATTGTAGAAGGTGGAACTTTACAACTTTATGTTCAATCAGTAACACATTCTGGCTCAATGTCCAACGGTTTTACAACAAGAGCAACTGTAACAGCGCCTTCTGTAAGTACTGGAGCTAATGGTGCCAATAGGATGCTTTATCTTGGATTTTCTACTCCATAATAGATTGGGATTATAAGTGACGGTTGGTAGAGGCTTTGACAACATGTCTGTTATGAGGAAATGTACCCTTATAACTAACCCTGTTATATCAGGAAAAACAAATGGTGTCCCATATGTTATGGGATTAGATACCAATGGTTCACAATATAATATTCTTCTTACTTATCTTCCTGCAAACGTAACATTAAGTCAAATTCAACAGGGACAAAAATGGTGGATAGAAAGAAGAACTACAGAATGGACATTGTTGTATTCTGTAGGTGAATTTAATCCCTACAGTTATGCTATGTTTAATAGTACAGTTGGGTGGACACCAAACTCTAGTCCATTGACATATACCCAGGTTATATATGACAAATTAGTAAAATCAACTTCATCTACAATGGGATCAATAGCAAGCGACCCTACGACTGGCCAAATAAGCGTACCAGTTCCTGGGTTATATGACGTTACTGCTTCTGCAAGAGTTATAGCTTCAAATAGATCAAATTCTACTTCAGGGTATTATGGATCTTTTTATGACACTACAAACCAAGGACCTTCTGCTATTAACACTCCTTATGTTATTGGCATAAATAATTCTTTTGAAAATAATGGCGTAACAATACAAAATGGATCTAGCGGTAAACCAACGCAAATTACTTTTGCAAACCAAGGAACTTATAATTTACAATATTCTATTCAATTTGTCAATTCTGATTCAAACTCAGACATTGTTAATGTTTGGTTAAGAAAAAATGGAACTGATTTAGCAAATAGCAACTCTCAATATTCTGTACCTGGAACTGCTCATGGTGGCGCTAGCGCCCTTATTGGAGCAGTAAATTATGTACTTACATTAAATGCAGGAGATTATTTGCAGTTAGTTTGTGCAGTATCATCTACCACAATTAGCATACAAACATTAGCTGCCAATACAAACCCAGGCGGTCCACAAACTCCAGGTGTTATTTTAACTGCTCAAGAAGCAGGAACTCCATCTGGCTATAATGGACAATTGGGGCTTCAAATAGCACAACCTAACGTGATAAGCAACCCTAATAATATAATTCTTAATGGTCCTTGGAGCGCACCTAGCACTGGAACCAGTTCAAATGATGCCATCCCACTTACTCAAATTTCATCAACTTTAGCTTTGACCGAAGGCAACTTAAGTTTTGGGATTAATGCAGCTTGGGGAGGCAATTCTGCTGTTAATATCAGCACTTCTGACACATCAAGTACGTATCTTACAGTGGCTTATAGAGGGCCTATTACTTAATGTATTTTGACCAGCATAGCGAGGAAGTAGTGTGAAATCTTTACAAGTACAAAATGGTGATTTAGCGACAACTGCTGGACAATTAACTTTTGTTCAAGGATCAGATAAGCTTGCCCAAGCATTAACTCTTTGGTTAAAAGAACCAATGTATGGCAATCCTCCATTAGGGCCTGGTTTTACAACTCCTAATTTTGGCTCTGTTTTAGAATCATATATTGGCCAATCTAACATTGGCATTATGCAATCTCAAGTTAAAACTGAAATTCTTAGAGTTTTAGGCATTTTTCAAAAAACACAAGTTTATCAATTGCAAACGGCACAAACTATTGGTGCTCTTGGCTATTGGAATAAATCAGAAATAATTCAAAGCGTTAATTCAGTTGATGTAAGTTCTACTACAAATCAGATTACAGCTTCTGTTCAAATTCAAACATTAGCAAATGATACAGTTGATCTTAACATCACTGTTGGGCAAAATGGGATAACGGTAGTTTAAATGGCAGACAATACAACAATTTTAAACAGGCTTATTTCAGCTTTAACAAGTCAAGACCCTAGCTGGGATGTTAGTGTTGGTACAGCTGAATATAAAATCTTAGAAGCTGTCGCAAATGAACTCGCTATTGCTGCAAACAACAATACGTTGCAAAATTATAGTTTTGATGTTAACACGAAATCTGGCAACGACCTTGATGCTTTTTGTGCCCTTTTTGGTATTTATAGAAATTATGGGAAAAGAGCAACTGGAACTGCTACGTTTTCAACTTCAACAAATGGCATAGCAACTGGTGTATTAACAATTGCTTCAGGATCTACTGGGACTTTTACTGCAGCATATAATGGTGTTACTTCAGCTACTGTTTCTGCAAACTCATCTACTTTGAATTCAGATATACAAAATGCACTTGCAGGGATTACTCCAGCAGGAACTGTTGTAAATGTTGCTGGTACTAATTCTCCTTTTTCTTTAACTTTTACACCACCATTGCCTCCAGGCAGTTTAACTTTTAATTTTGCTAATGTTTCTGCAACTACTGCACCTTCATGGGTACCGACTGGTGGTGCAACTTCTACTTATGAAATTGCAATGGGCACTCAAATTTACGCACCAAGCAACGTAACTGGCACAGTGCCCATTTATTATCAAACAACTGCAGCAAGTTCTATAGCTCAAGGATCATCACAAGTACAAGTTCCAATACAAGCTGTTCTTCCAGGATCAAATGGTAATTTAACTGCAGGTGCAGTTACTTCGTTTGGAACAACTTTAGTTGGCGTTTCTCAAGTTACCAACTCAGTCCTTTCTGGGGGAACAGATCCAGAAACAGATGCACAACTAAGGCAACGTTGGAACAATACTGTTTTTAAAAACTTAGCTGGAACAGAAGACCAATTTAGAGCATTGGCTTACAGTAATTCAGATAATACTCGTGTTCAAATTTTAGGACCACAGGAACAAAATACTGAGCATTTGCAAATTCAAACACAATTAAAAATTGCAAGCAAATATACGTCAAGTTCTTTAACATCTAACAATGGTGCTGGGTATATTCAAAGTTATCATAAATTTCAACCATATGCTTCTGTTACCGTTAATGCCACCTGGACAGTTACAGGTTCTGGCTCAAGTTCTGTTATAACAATTGTTTTGCCATCTGGAACTAATTCAAATGGTATTTATCCTGGTATGAATATTGTTTCTGGAACTATTAATAATCCAACGATATATATTCCTTTAACAATGTTAGCGATTGTTAATACGATTACTTCAAATTCTGACGGTACGACAACTATCACAACTTCTCAAACTACTACAATTAGCCCAGGGGCAAACGCTACCATTCCTGCACCAATAACGTTTTGCATACCTGCAACAACAAATAGTTTATTAACAAACAATTATGACCCAACTCTTACAACAGTTCAGCAATTACAAAACAATTTAAATTATGCTTTTAATGGACCAATCATTAATGATATACAACAACTTGTTAGTTTAATCCCAATTTATAACACAGCAAACTTATATGTTACTGCAACTGGTGGAAGCTTTACTGTAACATATACTTCGCCAAACGGCACTTCTGCATCTTATACTGCTAATTACAATTCAACAGCAGCAACTTTTATAGGTAATGTCCAAACAGCATTTAATTATGTTTTAAAGCAATATGGGTATCAATGCATTGTCACACAAAATAACAATGCAAATGGCTATACACAAGCTATGTATATAGATTTTTTCACCTATTCAGCAATTGTAACTGGCGGAACACCAGTAAATGTTAGTACTGTTAATCAATATCTTTCTTTTAATTTTGCTTCATTAAATGGCACTGGCGCAAATGCATTTTGGTCAGTACCTTCTGGTTTACTTGGCACAATAAACCAATTAGCTTATTGCAATTTTAATTTTGCAAAACCATTAGATACAAACTTAACATTTATGTTCGGCAGAATTGATAGTGGATCTGTGGTAAGTTGGTCAGGCGGAACACCAGCACAAATTGGAGACACTTCTACTCTTTACCCCCCTGATATAGGTTCTTATGTTTACGGACCAAACGTTCCAGCAAATTCTTATGTAATAACAAGCGGTTATTTTGGTGGGAACTATTTTACAATAAACAATTCAATGTCTGCAGGTTTTGGTGGAGCTGGAATTCAATTATTGTTCCAGGTTACAAACCCATATACATTCTCTACTTTCATTACAACGTCAATACCTGATTCACAATATTTTTATCCTCAAGGACTTGAAGCAATTCAAGGAACCAATTCTAATGGTTTAATACAAACTGCTTCGCCTTCAACTGATTATACTTATGTAGTAACCCCTGCCATTTTTACAAATGGTACAGCATCTCCTTTAGGAAATGTTATAACTATAGCTTCATTATCAATATATTTTTCAAATGGTAATAATTATTCTTGGCTTTATCCTGGCAGCATTGTATCTTTTACGTATTATTATGTTTCTTTAGCTTCAAGAAATCAACCAGTTTACAATGCTGGCAGTTCAAGTTGGTCAATAAATAGTAATTATGTAGATATTGTTATTGATGGTATTAATGCTCAATTGATTTCTGAAGATGTAACTTTGAATGCTTCAGGTACTAATTTAACACCTGGCAGCAGTGGATTAATTACTTCTTCAAATAAATCAAATTGGGTTCTTGGCGATGGAGTAACACAACCAGTCGTTGGAGATATTTATTACATTTTTAGTCAACAACCTGTTGTACAACCTGTTTATGGAATATATCCACAGGAACTTCTTTTAAGTCAAGCTAATGGCAATCATTCTAAATTGCAAGCATATAGTGGGCCAATCGGTGGCTCTGAGCCTACAATTAAAATAGGTTTAACATCTGGCTCAACAACTGGCATTGTTCCAAAGACTCAAATGTATCCTGTATATTACAAACAAAACGTTGATATACCAGAATCTAGTGTTTTTTCTTCAATTCCAACTATTAATAATTACTCAAGATCTAGCAATATTGTTACATTAAGCCAATCTGCTGGAGTTACTGGAACTTACAACAATGTAATTATTAATTCTGATTTTTATCCAATTTATGACAATACAATAACTGCTGGTAGCCCACAAGCAATGAACGGAATTTGTATTAGACAAACTTCATATTCTTCACGAACAGAAACAGTTGGCACAACATCTGGATCAAATTTTATTACTGATACGAGTTCGTCTTTGACATTATTAGACGTTGGGCAAATAGTAACTGGTGGAACAGCTATTCCATCTAGTACTAGCATGAATACACGAATTCAATCTGTTGTTCCTGGAGTAGGTTTTACTATGAGCCAAGCTGCAACTTCAACTGGTTCTATTACCGCTACAATATATCGTTTTTGTCAAACTCCAACAATTTCTAATGGTGATCAATTATTTAACTTACAATATTATGTAGATTCAGATGTTACTTCAACTGATAATCTTATCCAACAGCAAAGACTTCTTGGCGTTAGCACCATGACGCATTTAGCTAATTTTCAACCTATAATGATAAACCTTGTTGTTGTTCTTGATGGTTCAGTTTCTGCTTCAACCGTAACGTCAAATATTAATACCAAGATGACTACATATTTAAATAGTTTGTCTTTTTATCAACCAGTACAGATTTCTTCAATTATTTCAAATGCCTTATCTATACAAGGCGTTACAAATGCTCGTATTGCAACCACAACAGATTCTAGCAGTTATTATGGAATACAGTTGGTTGCTCCTTATACTTATTACGACGCAATACAAGATATTGTTCAAGGATCAGCTAGCAATGTAGATTTTAGAGATATTATTGTTACTAAAACTTATACAGGAGATGTTTTGTTACAAGCTGATATGCTCCCACAATTGTTTAGAGTAAATGTCTATACAAGAAGCCAGAGTGATTTCTAATGGCTGGGAATATTGTTCCTGTAGTAGTTGATAGAGACTTCCTTAAAAAGGTTTCTAATTTCCCCGAAACTATATATAATCTTTACCCAACCGATAAATTATATACTCTTCTTAAAACTCTTTTAGGAGATTCCGGTACTGGGCAGCTTAACCTGGTACAAACTTCTGCTTTAATAACACAAAATCTCAACGGTATTGAATTCAGTGATTTAGATGATATTGTTGGCTCTTTGTTGAATACTTATAGATTGCCAAAAGAGCAATATAATTTAATAAACAATCCAGACCCTTACACAGACCAGCTTCCCAGATCTTCTTGGGATGCAATTGGACTTGGCGATACTGCATTCAGAGAACGGCTTTCTCTTATGCTCACAGCTATTAATAGTGGAGCAACTGTTTTAGGCGTTACTTTGTTAGCTGAAGCCATATTGGGCTGTAGAGTAAGAATTGTAGAACAATGGAAATATAATTTAAATACTAGTACGCAAAGCCCTGCACTTAATTTTAATACAAGCTCTCCAACAGAATTTGTTATTATTCCTTTTGGCGATAATATTTTAACACAAGATCAAATTAGTGCTGTTGCTGAAATGGTAGATTTACTAATGCCGAGCAATTCTATTGTTAATGTTTATTCTTCTGCCAATTCTGGCGAAATTGCAACATCGATTAGACAAACAGTTTCTGATAGTGAATGGTTTGAATTTGATAAGTATGTAACTACTGGTGCAGTAAACCCAACTGTAAATCCAATTAATCAATCTGTTTTTCCAACGCAATATTGGCTTAATCCAAGTCAAACAACAGTAGCTCCAATTTTTGCTCATAGAAGAGCTTCTGAAGAAAGTATTGACCTTTCCCCAAATGTTGCTACTGTTACAACTTTTATTTATCCTCAACCAAATGATTTGACGCAAATACAGCCAATTGGTTCTCCAGGCACTCAAAGAAACGTACAAGGTGGAACAAATTACGGCAATTGGATTTCAGTTGGATTAGCAGATAGCCCAGATAATTTTCCTGATGGAAAGTATTTTGGAGATCCAAATCATTATAGCATTTATACAACTACTACAAATCTTAGTTCCACTTCTGCTCTTTCTGCACTTACATCATTGACCGTTTCTTCTACAATCCCATCTACAACTCCAAAAATTGGCACAGGGTCTTTAACAGCTACAAGCGGAATGGTTTATTCTTTTACTTATACTGGGTATAATTCAAGTACTTTTACAGGTTGTGTTTTTTCAGGAAATCAGGCAGACACAGTTTCTAACGGTGCAGTTGTAAATATTCAATTATTTTATAATTTTGAATATGCAAGTCAATCAGATTATTTAACATATTTACAAAAAATGGTAAATAAATTAGGTGGACAATTTAATTCAACTTTATCACAATATAGATTGCCAATTTCAAATACCTATATTGTTTCAAACCCAATTCCAGCTCAAGAAATATTATTATCGCCTTTAGTTAACATTGTGGCAACAGCTTATGGAGCACTTTAATGCCTAGACCATACCATAAGAACCCATTAAAAGATTATGTAGATCCAATATCTTCTCCAGAAATGACTGTTGATGGTATTACTATTAATAAATCATATCCCTACACTGGTGCTGTTGATTCTCTTAATGTACAATCACAAACTTTTCCATCACCACAATCAACACAAGTATCTACTCCTGGTCCTACAAAGCTTAACAATAAAAAAGTAAAAAAGAATCAGCAAAATTATTGGGTATCTCCTTCTGACACTTTGGGGTCAAAAGATATAACTGCTGTGCAATTACAGTTGAAAATACCAACAAGTTCTAACTTAACATTTTTCAATTATTTATCTTTTGATTTTAGCGATGTTCCAGCTAATTGGTCTGTATATTATAAAAATCCTATATCTGGAATAATGAATCAGTTAACAGATATTAATGGTAATTATGTTGGTGGTACTACTTTAGGATTAGGTGGATACAACAATGGCAATTTTCAATGGGTACATATAGAGATACAAACCCAAGTCATTGGGACAACATTGTTGGAATTGAGATTTGATAGGAATGTCAAATTAAATTTTAGACCACAAGAAATAAATCCTTTTAATATTAACAATGGTTACCCATTTTGGTTAAGAAATGTTGATTTAAAATTAAATGCTACAAGTTGGGATCAAGTTCCTAACACAGCTGTAATTACATCAAGAAATGCTCTTGGTCTTACAGAAAACTATGTAATTACTCAAAAAGATTCCAGCCAAATTCAACACCCAATTGATCGAACTGCTGTTTTGGCGAATACATCAAGTTATTGGAAATCTAGCCCCCAACCAGTGGGTGATGCAGTTGTAAACTTATATGTTGATTTAGGCTCACAACAAACTATCGATAGCATGTACATGGACCCATTGTATTCTGGAGTGCAATGTAACCTTTATTATTCTAATGATCCTACCGTTAATGATATTTTTTATTGTAGCAGGTCGCAAACAAATCTTACACAAAAATCTTCATCATATTTAGTAACATTTAACAACGTTGGCCAACAAACATATGGCATTTTGCCACCAACAAGTTCTGGCGCAGTCTTTGGTAATGCAAATAATTATGGATTGTTAACGCCATCTACAATTGGTTTTAATAGTAGCTCAAGTTGGAGCATTGGTCTTAAATATTCACCTAACACATCTATGCCAACTGGAAGCACACAATATACATTACTTAATCAACAAGTTGGCGGAAATGATAGCATCGCTATTTATTTTAAAAATACAAACACTAATGTAACTTTTACTGCAGTAATAAATGGCAAAACAGTATCAGTAAATACAGTTGGAAAAATATCACAAGATTCTACTGGTTGGCCTTGGTATGGTATTGTTATAAATTATGACGCTTCTAATACTTCAAGCCCCATTTACTCAATTACTGTTGATAACCATTCTTCATTAACTTCTAGTAACACTGCAACTGGTTCTTCTAATTTTGCTACAGATACACCATTTACACTTGGAAATAGCGTATCTGGCTCTTCACCATCTTATGGGACAATAAAAGATTTTTGGATTCGCCAAGATGTTGCAAGCTCACAAGTTATGCAAAGTTATTTTAGCAATCCACGTTTGTTTATAAATTCTAATGGCCCTGCAACAAGTTTGCGTGGTGATTACAGAGCTTTATTGCTTGCACCATTATATAGCTCAACAATAAGAAGTAATCCTGGATCTGGTTATTACGAAACAAAAGAATGGATTCCTTTACAATCAGATATTTCTGTACGTAAAGCAACTTATAGTTTGCCAACTATATCTGCAAGATATATTAAATTAGAATTTACTAATTTGTCACCTGAAGTTTACCCTTTAACAAGTGGATCAATTGAACGCACAGTAAAACTTTTTCCAAGTTGGGTTGTTAATTATTTTAATCAAATCGAACAACAACTATTAGATACCAATTCTCAGCAATATTTTGGAATACAAACAAATTCTGCTGCTGGGACTTTGCCACCAAATAATTTTCAATCTCCTACTACGGTTACCGGAGCAGCTCAAGAACAGTTTGTTAGCCCAGTAACGCTTACTGAATTAAACGCAACTCAATTAGGGACAAGTGCAGAACCTAGCCAAAATACAATAACTTCTATTGTTGACCCAACATCTAGCTCTAGCCTTCTTTCTTCTCTAATAGGTTCAGAAAGTCCTTCTAGTGATACTGAACTTCCTTCATATTTACCTCTGCGCTTCCCTCAAACTTGTATTCACAACTACAACATAATTCAAATAAATCAAACCTGGAATAAATCATATTTTGCAGGATTGGCTGCATTGAATTTTTATAAAGTAAATCAAATAATTATTGATGATACAGAATATTATTTTGATAATTGCTCTATCACTCCATCTACTTCTGGCACTTCTGGTTCTATTTTTACGTCAACAAACATGACGTTTTCGTTTAACTCTTCAAACGCATCTCAACCACTTGGCTATAATGCAACCGCAACAGGCAATGTGTTGTATACAAATGCATTTCAATCCTATGATCAAGTTACTGGTTTGCAAATAGCTTCAATAACTAGTGATTGGGTTTCTCCAATGCCAATTGATCAGGTTATGATGACAAATAATAACCTCGGTTATTTAAATACTGGTACTAGTTTAGCGAATTCAACTTCTTATAATGTTATTACCCCTTTACCACAAATTTCTACATTTAATTTAGCAACTGGAGTTTGGCAATTTTCTCCAAATAGTTCTAACGCTACTTACGGCGTAGCAACAATTCCAATATCGCTTAGCCCTTCTGGTCTAGACACAACTAATATGCGTTGCTCAGCCATTGCCAGGATTTTTCTTCCTAATACTAATAATGGAACTTATCAGCTAAATCTTTATGGAATATTAGATAGCAACAGTTCTCCAACTTTATTAAACAGCATAACAACAAAAGTTCCTTTAAATAATTGGATTGATATACAAATTCCTTATTCTTCAATACAAAACAATATAAAAAAATTGTATGTTGAATTGTTGCAAATAGATACAACTGTTAACGAAGTATTTTATTTAACAATGTTTGCTCCGTTTTATCATCCTATTAGCTGGAGCTATGCTTTATCTTCTGGTGGCCCTTGGCTTCCAATTACAACTGCTATTAATAATCCATATGCTTTTGCTTCTTTTTCTACTAGTAGTACTAGCTTTACTTTAAAAGCTCAATCATATACAACAAACGCAAACATTAAATCTTTGCTCATAAGACCTATTTACCAACAAAATCCTTATACGCCACAAACAAGCATTGATTATTTCCCAGATCCAAGGACAAACGAAGTTATATCTAAGGTCGCTCCGTGTGATCACCCAATGTTTCATTTGAACAACAATTATTATCCAGCCAACTTAACTTTGAGTAATACAATAATTTCTAGTTAGTGCTTGACTCTCATTGGCACCATGCTATACTTCCTAGCGGAGGTTCTAATGAGTATTCAAGAAACAGTTTTTGTAGAAGAGAGCAGAACGTTGAATGGTGTTCTTCGTTTTTCTTCTCTTAACAAAAATTTTGAAAAGCTGCGTCCATTTCTGGACAAGTACGATTCACTAATCAACAACGACAAGATTGTTCAATTTGACAAAGCTTTGCGTGAGCTTGGTTTGGAAATTGAATTTGAAGGTGAATCTCAGGCTAGGTACGAAATGTTGTATCATGCTGCTTCAAATGTTTATGAAGTTGATAGCCCGTTCCTTAATGAACATAAATTATTTCCATTTCAAAATACTGGGCTTAACGTTATATGGGGTGCTTTGCAACAACCACAGCCTAGGGTTCTTGTTCAATGGGATACTGGCGCAGGAAAAACTCTTTGTAGTTGCCTGACTGCTCAAAGATTGTTCACCGAGGGAAAAATTGATATGGTGCTTGTATTTTGCAAGCGTGGGCCTAAGCGCATTGATTGGCGTGATGAATTTATTCGCATGACTCACCTATCCGTTGAAGCTATCGGTGATTGGAATAGAACCAAAAGGCATGATTTTTATAAAGGTTTCAATTCGCAAGTTCTTATCCTTAATTACGAAAAAATTCGTAATGCTACGATGAAGTCCAATGGTCGTGGTAAGCCTAAGACAGAGGATTGGAGTCGTACTGATTTGCAGCAAATCCTGGACATGATCAATGGTAAGCGTGTTTTTATTGTTATTGATGAAGCTCAAAAGATCAACACTGACACTAATCTTCTCTCTAGTGGCTTCTCTATGCTTTTGGAGCGATCTGAAACTACTATGTGCCTTGGGCTTACAGCTACACCTTATAAAACTTCTCCACTTAATATCAGAAATATTTTTAACGTTCTCGTACCTGATCTTAATGGGGTATCTGATCTTACGCCTAATGAATTCAAATATGAATATGGCAAAGAGTTTGAGATTTTTCGTAACAAATGGGTAGAAAATATCTATGTAAAGGAATGGGATCAATCAAAGCTTCCTATACTTGGTAAGCGCCATGAAAAGTGGACTCATATTGCCATGAAAAGCGATCCTGATATTGCTAGACAATTCCCAGAGTCTATGGCAAAGAAAATTCCTTTTGAACTCTCTGGCCCAGAGAAAGATATTTATGAACGTGCTGAAGAAATCGTAAAAAATTCTTATAACCCAAGTATGGGTAGTGCAGCATGGGGTATGGTTGATTTTCTTCGTGTTCTTTGCAATACCCCTGAAGCTATGTACAATTCTGATAGCTTTGTGGCGAAAGAATTGGTAAATGAATTTGGCAAAGATTATCGAACTGAAGATTCATCTAAGTATCAGTTGATTGAAGCATCTATTGACACTTTGATTGAAGCTGATGAGAAGGTTGTTTTATTTAGCTATTGGACCAACAACACTCTATTTCCTTATCTAAGGGCACTGAAGGCTAAGTACAACGGTAACTTTCCTATTCAGGCTATCTGGGGCGTTGGTATGAGTGATGATGAGCAGCAAGATGCCATCAAGACGTTTAATGGCCACAAGGGAGCTGCTATCCTTCTTTCCTCTGATGCTGGCCAAGAAGGTCTTAACCTTTACGCTCCTTACCTTTGGCATATTGAAGTACCCAGGTCATATTCTGAATATAAACAACGCAAAGATAGGATTAACAGAGGGGATTCTGTTTCTAAAGGAATCACACATACTTGGATTTATCGTCCAGTAGCTAAGGGAACCATCGAAGAAAGAACTGATAGAAAAGTTCTTTTGCGTAGAGCGGAAGCAGAAGCAATTCGTGGGGTAGTTGATGAAAATGTTAGCTTGGAAGAAGAAATTACTGTTCAAAGCCTTCTATTTGGCTAAGGATCAAACTGCAATTATATATATAATTAGTTATTTACTATTTTTTTTATTTTTATCATTTATCAATTCAATCATCAATAAATAATCATCAGTAATCGTTATGTTATATATATAATTGCAGTGGAAGGGGTTTTGTAATTACAGCACCTTTTTCAGCTACGTGTCAAAGTTTCTAAGCACTTTTTTTATAAGAAAATCATAAGAAACAGAATTTTTGTAAAACCAGCTAAGAATCGCTATATAATATATAGCAAGTTAATCATTGAGATTGGAGTGATGCTATGGACTAACACACGTTTTATTGGACAAGTGTTAGGAGAGAACACTGCGACTTGTTTTCGCTAAGGTAACTGTTCTTTTAGCGTTTGTGTTTACCACCCTGATAGGGATCACAGCTATAAGCACAGCCAACAACCCAGAACAGAATGTCAAAAGTCATTCTTATTCCAAAGTAATTTTATTGAGTTCGGTACATAGAAATAATCTTCATGTACCTTGGCATGTAATAAAAGCACCGCCTGCTGTAGATACAACTACAACAATAGTTGCTTCTACTACTACAAGTACTACCGTGGTAACAACAACCACAACAACAGAACCGACAACAACGGTAAATACTTCAATAGTTACACCTGAAGAAGAAGCAGCTTGGCAAAAAGTTGCAATTTGTGAAGAGGGTGGTGACTGGAGTTACCAGGGAAGTGTTTACTCAGGTGGTCTGGGTATGTTAAACTCAACGTGGGTAGCCTACGGAGGTTTGCAATTTGCCCCCAATGCAGGCTTAGCTACAATAGATCAGCAAATAATTATTGCTGAAAAAATACAACCAAATCCTCCTGACCAGAATGGCTGTTCAGGATCATGGTAAGGAGTAATATGAAAACGGAAGATAAAATTTTTAACTACATCAAGTCAAATCAAGAACATTCAACTTTGGTAGGCAAGATGATTATGGTTAGCCATGCTGATAAAGAAGATGATTATGATGAAATCATGGAATTCAGTAAGTGGATGGCTAGCTTTATGAAAAAAGTAGAAAATTTTAACAAAAACAACAAGTAGATAAAAAAAGAAGTAAATATAGTATATACTTGAACTTAGTAAATGGGAGATGAATCCACGGCATCTTCCCAAATACAACCTAATGACCTAAGGTTGTAGGGGGATACGGTTGGGTTGAGCTTTTCGCATCTTAGCTCCCCAACCGTATTTCCCAAAAAAAATAAAAAAGTAAAAAAATAGTGGAAAGCATGCTATAGTAGTTACATCAGAAAAACTTTAGTGGAAAGTGAAAAAAATGAGTAAAAGAATTTGGACAGCTGAAATGTTCAGAGAAAAAAATGAGATGCGAAAGGCAAATAGAGCAAAAGATGCTATTGCCTATCGTAATGGACGTAGACTTCGCAAAGATCTTACGCACAACGGCTGTTTTGGAAATTTTGATTCCAAACAATATAATGAAGTAGCAATTGGAACTTCTGGGCATAGGGGTTAAATGTGAAATATTTTCTTATTCCTTATATTGTTTTAAATGTTATAGTGATAATTGAGTTAGCTGCAATCATTTATGTAACAACAAAAGATTCTTCTAAAATTATAAAAGAAACTAAATCAAAGAAAAATCGAAAACGGGAAACTTTTAACGGTTTCTATGTTGATAGGTAAATGATTGCCTCTGTAGCTCAGTTGGTTAGAGCAGGGGACTTTTAATCCCAAGGTCGTGAGTTCGAGTCTCACCGGAGGCACTTGTAATAAAATAATGCGGAGCCATCGTCTAATGGTTAGGACACGAGTTTTTCACACTCGAAATCGGAGTTCGATTCTCCGTGGCTCTACTTATTCGGGGATGGTGTAATTGGCAACACGTCTGACTTTGGATCAGAAGAGTCTAGGTTCGATCCCTAGTCCCCGAGCCAAAATAGAAGGAATTTAATATTTCATCATATGTAAATGACGGAATATCAATTGACAGGCTTTTAAAAGAAATTGATAAGTGTGATGTGGTATGCTCTAATTGCCACAGAATTAGAACACACAATAGAAGATCATTGCGAACGTAGTGTGTAATATAAAATAATAAGGAGAGTAATATGAAGAAGTATGGAGTAATTGGAGCATTGATTGCGGTTGCTTTAACAATGGCAGCTTGTTCTTCAGGAACAAATAATTCGTCTAGCAGCAACAATATTCAAAGTAAAGTAAGCGCAACGCAACAATGGAAAAATGCTCATGGTCAGGACGTTCAAACGTTAGTTAATGATTTGAATCAAATGCAGACCGATGCGAATAATAATGCAAGTAATGCACAAATTGGAGCAGACTGTGCTACACTTAGAAATGATGCACAACAACTTCAATCAGATGGCCCTTACCCAGATCCAACAAAGGGAGCTATTCTTGCATCTGTGCTTAGTAGTCTTGTAAGTGGTTCACAAGCTTGTGTTTCTGCAGTTGCTACAGACGATCCTAGTTTAATGCAGCAAGCTATCCAAGATTTTGAAAATGCTATGAACTCACTTAACACAGCTGCTTCAACAGCATGAAATAGAAAATAAAATGAAAAATATTAATAGTAAAGTAATTGCAATCGCAGTGCCATTGCTTGTTATTACAACAGCATTGATTGTAATTATGCTCGGGCATTTAATTCATGCACAATGGGTTGGTGAACAAAGTGGAAATCCAGATCCTGGCTATGTTCAAAAAACTTATGGTCTTATTACAGATGCACCGCATGCTACTGCAGAGTTGTTTTATAGCACCATAGAAAGCGTTATTCTTCTTTCACTTGGTTATTTCTTGGGTAAGCGTGCCCTTAAGAAACAACATGATGAGCTTGACAAGGAACACGGCTATACTCACGATTAATAAAAATTTGCAAATTCCAATAATCCATGATACAGTTTTCATTGCTGAGGGCAGTAACCCATCGGGAAGTACTCGGACAAGTTTCTGCACAAGGACACTCCTGAGGGGTGAGCGGTTCTCCGCAAACTCCAAGACTGGGGATGAGTGCATATTGGAACGTAGTGGCAGATAGAGTGATCAACTATCTAAGCCACGGCCAAGACCAAGTAAGAGGCATCTGAAAAGTCTTACGGCAGAGAACCGATGGGCCTGCTTTCAGCAATGAAAATTGTGATTGGAAAAGGTAAAAAAAGAATATGCCGATGTGGTGGAATTGGTATACACGATTCACTTAAAATGAATTGCCTTCGGGCTTGTGGGTTCGAGTCCCACCATCGGCACTTTAGCCTCTGTGGTGAAATTGGTATACACGTCAGGTTTAGGTCCTGGTTTTCGAAAGGAAGTAAGGGTTCGAGTCCCTTCAGAGGCACGTAAAATTAAAATTTGATTTGAATAGAAGTAGGGGATAGGATTAAAAGAAGTTGTGGTATGGTATCCACAATCAGAGTGCAGCTATAAGAGTAACCAATCTGATGCTGAGCACACTCGAAGAAATGGCGAAAGTCGGCATACGAGACTTGACTGGTGGAGAGACACCATGATTTTTTTAAGGAGATATTATGCCGTTTACTGAGCGTACAGGAGATATGTTTGCAGATAGTAGCCTTGATGCACTTGCTCACGGTGTAAATATTAGAGGAATAATGGGAGGAATTGCTGGAGCTTTTGCAGCAAAGTACCCAGATATGAAAGACCACTATCAAGAACTTTGTTCACAAAATGTTTTAAAACCTGGGCATATTCTTCCATGGAAAGAAGAAGGAAAGCCAATGGTATATAATTTGGCTACACAAATCGATCCTGGAGCTGATGCTAGATATGATTTAATTGACAAATCAGTAAAAAGAATGATTTCTCATGCCGAAACATATGGGGTGCAAAACATTGGTATACCTCAAATTGGTTGTGGTATTGGTGGCCTTGGATGGCGACAAGTAAGAAAAATTATTAAAAAACATGCAGATAAATCCCCTGTAAATGTTGTAGCATATACATATGCACCAACTCCAAAACAAACAAGAAATATGTGGTATAACAGATGAGTGATACGCCTACAGAAAATGAAGTAAGGTGGGCAGCTAAGACAATTATGAGTTTATCGAATACACCAGCAACAAAACAAGAAATTGATGCATTTGTTATAAATCCACAAAATAGTAGTAGGTGGATTAAAGCAATGGTAGCAAAAGCTCAACCACAAACTGGTGGTGGAAATGGAAACGCTTACACAAAAGCAGTTGACATTTTAACTGCGTATGGTATAGATTGTTATAGACAACCAAGATAGTGCATGCCTCAGTAGCTCAGTGGATTAGAGCAACAAGCTTCTACCTTGTGGGTCGGGGGTTCGAATCCCTCCTGGGGTACGATATAATAAAAAAGTAAAACAAAAGGAGTAGTAATGCAAACGTTTCTTCCATATGAATCATATGAAAAATCAGCGCAAGTTCTTGATATGCGTAGACTTGGAAAGCAACGAGTTGAAACACTTCAAATTCTTAATGCGTTGACTAATCTTGAATACGGTTGGCAAAACCATCCAGCAGTTAACATGTGGCGTGGATATGAGTTCGAACTTGTTATCTATGGAATGGCTATTTGTGAAGAATGGACGTATCGTGGCTATAAAGATACCTGTAGAGATAAAATTATGGCAATGGTAGATAATGAAACTATCCAAATTGGAATTGAAACACCACCCTGGCTAGGTTCAGAATTGTTTCACCGTAGTCATCAAAGTAATCTTCTCCGTAAGGATTTTGATTACTACAACCAGTTTTTCAACAATGTGCCAGATGACTTAGATTATATCTGGCCATAAAGGAGTAAACATGAGTGAGAGTTCGATGATCGGCAAGAAGGGTTACTACGGCAAGTGGTGCAAGTGCTGTGGATGGGATGACCACAAGCTCGTGAAGGTCAGAGAGCGTAGGCAATGGAAGAAGGAAGTCCAGGAAGCCCAGGAAGACTTGGACGCAATAGATACTTAGACAATTAAATAAGCTCGTGTAACTCAGTGGCTAGAGTACCTCGTTTACACCGAGGGAGTCGTCTGTTCGAACCAGACCACGAGCACTTGGGAGTAGTTTAAAGCTTGAGAGGCATACTAGTTAAGTCCAATCAAGTAAAATATCAGAAAAAAATTAAACCCCGCTGATGATGCAGGTGAAAACCCTGCCTCCCTGGTTCACAAAAAAAAAAAATAAAAAAATCCAAAAAAAACGACACGAAGACAAAAAATTCGTGTATATTGATATCAGTAAGCAATACAAACCAAAAAAAAGGAGTAAGTAAAAATGAGTAACGTTGAGATCAAGGATCTAGGCGAAATTTCCATGGACGATCTTCGTGACGCCCTTATCCGCAATGGTGTTGAGTGGGCACAGGAGACTATGCCTGTTCCGAGCAGCGCAACCAGGGTTGAGACTCGTCGCTCTTGGGAGATGGATGGTCGTGAGGCTACTGATGATGAGATTGACCTGTTTGTTGAGATGCCATTCATTCTCGGTTCTTCGGTCACCCCTGTTGAGCCTCGTGAGATCACTCAGAGTGAGGTCGATGAGATCGCATACGAGCTGACTTCTGTGAACAAGACCAAGGACATTCTTGAGGGTCGTGTTGCAAAGATCCGCTCCACTGTTTTCGATGCATTCAACTTCATGGCTGCACAGGACAACATTGCTGACCCTGAGTTCGTCCCCAACGCTTTTATTTCTGAGAAGTACGGTGTCAAGCTGTGCCGTGAAGTTTCGGGTGGCAAGCCGTTTGTTGACATGGATCTTGCTCGTGAGGTTCTTGGTGACCGTTTCGACAAGATCGTTAACCGCATTGAGTCAATCAAGGTCATCACTGGTCCTGATGGTTCGGCCATCTCGGAAGAGGCAAACGTTGAGTTCGAGATCAACGAGAAGGCTCTTGAGACTCAGGTTGCTCTTGGCAACATCACTTTGGATGAGCTGGCTAAGGCAACTTCTACCACCAAGCGTGTTGCCAAATTCATCACTAGGAAGATCTAATGATTCCCTCGGAGAAAGATCGAAGATTTACACAGTCAATGGCTGCTGCATTCTTCGATCTTTCTCCAGGGGCTTTTAGAATGAAAGAAAATGCTGGTTATTTTGTCAGTGTAGATGGTGAAGATCTTACGCCTGTAAGGTCATATACAGATGACATTAACGAAGATAATGTTAAAAATAAGCATCGTAAATATTCTTTATACGACATAAGAAGAATTGCCCATGCATTAAGAGCTAATGGAAAAATGTCAGATCGACAATTAAGAATAGTTGTTATGAGGTTAGATGCTTTTTCAGAGCCATTGTTTATAAGAAATAGAAAAAATTTATACAAAAAATATAAGGTATAAAATGACTGGTAAAAAAATAGCTTTTGTTGGAGCGCCAGGAACAGACATTTCAATTTTGCAAATGCGTGCAATTGATATGCTTGATGGAGTTCCAAAAGAAAAAATCAAAAATAATTTGCCATCATCAATTTATAATAAAATTGATGATTCATATCTAGATCAATTTAAAAATAGCTTTGAATTTGATTTGAGTACTGTTTTTGCAAGAAGAGTTAATGTTCTATCTCTTAATAAAGATTTATACATTGTCTCTGATGAATGGGCTTTGAATGAGCTTGCGATTAATATGGTAAGAATGAAAAGCATCCAAGAAAAGATTAATTCAAGTAACCAAATCCTGGGATCAGATGGAAATCCATTTTTTACAGAAGACCATGGCAATCTTATAATCATCCAATCAGTTTTCCAAGTTTTAATTAATCAAGTAGCTATAGAAAAAGATTTTTGGGATTTTTTGTATTATGTGCCAATTACAGATGAGTCACCTGATATACTGAACGAAGAAGGTATCCTTCCAAAACAAAAGTTGTATCAAAAAGAAATTGATCTTGCCATTAGAAATCTGATTGGACAACTAAAGTTGGAAGTGGTAATGTTACCTTCAGTAACAGAAGAAGCTTTCAAAAAAATTGAAGCTGAGTCAATAAAGTGGAGACAGTAAAATGAACAACGCATTTAACAACAAAGAGTTGCTTCGTAATCAGGAAATGTACAGGGCGCAAGCAATTGTCCAAGTTGCAGAAAAGGATGGTAAGGACATTGCCAGGACCTTGCGTGACTATGGTGTTGCTCAATCAATCATCAATGAACTTGGCATGGAAGTTGCTCCGATTACTCCAAAAAACAAGAAAGTAACAACACAGCATAAGCTGAATGATTGGGCGAAGGCTCATTTTGGAGAAATTATCAAGGGTGGGTTTCAGATTGTTGAAGACACCGGATTGTCTTACGCAACAGCAAATAACTTTATTCAGTCACGCAAAGATTTGTTCACCAGAATTAAGAAGGGTGAATACCTGGTCAACGAGATTGATGAAAAGCGCCTCGTTTCATAATATGCAAAATAAAAACTATGAAATTGTTTATGCAATGTGTTGTAGACCATGGCCAGTAGCTAAATTTTGCATAATACAAAAATGTGGTATTTGCAATCAAATACCTATTGTGAACAACCAATATACGATACAAGATTATAGGCTTTGGAAAGCATCGCAAAAATATGAAGGATGAGTTTTTTGTTTAGCGAAATGTACAACAACCAAGATATGATAAGCCAATATTATGATGGTAACCTTGATCAGCTAATTTATAAAAAGCATAAGTCCGTATCTATTGAAATTGATTTCACTGGCCAAGATCTTTATTTAATTTCTAAAGCTTGCATGGAATTGGACGTAACTTTTAGTGAATTTTTTAATATGGTTATCGATAACTTTATTGAAGAATATAAAGAAAAGCAGATTGATTTCTAGTGCCAAAAGAGCCTGAAACGTTATTAATTTTTGATGGTCATAATGTGGCTTTGCGCGCATATCATGCCCTTAGCAAACAAACAGAGCTGTTGAAAAATAAAAATGGTGAAGGCACCTGGGGAGTCTATGGTTTTTTTACTACCCTTGTTCATTTTGTAAATAGATATAATCCAAATAAAGTTGTAATAACTTTTGATTGGGGTCAAAGCGAAAAACGATTAGCAATATTTCCTGAATATAAAGGGAATCGTAAATTTAATGACCCAAATGAAGTTGCTAAAAGACAAGAATCTAGAAGGCAAGTAGATGTTTTAATACGTTTACTTGAAATATTTAACATATCTGTTTTACGTGAACCAAATGTAGAAGCTGATGATATTATTGCTAAGTTAGTCAATACACACGATTGCAATATTGTTATTGTAAGTGGTGACCATGATTTAAGGCAACTTGTATCAAATAAAGTAACAATTGTTAAGCCATCAATAGGTATTAAGCAAGAAGATATATATGATTTACAAAGGGTTACTGAGCTTTATGGGATAGAACCAAATCGTTTGCCAGAAGCCTGGGCATTATCAGGCGACGAGTCAGATAATATACCTGGCGTTTATGGAATCGGTGAGAAAACCGCAATAGAATTAATTCACAAATATGGCTCTTTGGACAAAGTTTTGCTAAGCAATGATAAAAAAATAATTGGGCAAGAAGAAAATGCAAGAATAGGTTATAAACTTATAGTCTTAAATGGTTCATATTGCACAATTGACATGCCTGACATAAAATTTAATCCAATACGTCCTGGAAATTTAAAAGCAGATATTGTATTAGAATTTTTAGAAGAGCTTGGGTTCAATAGTATAAAAACTAAATGGGTAACTGGTACATTATGGAATGGCAATGAATTGAGTGTAGGAAAAAAGTTTAATAACTTAAAGTATTACAATGAAAACAAATATGCTTGAAAACTGT